>Ga0163154_10000676_pt1 | contig 52704 bp, 44 predicted proteins | sample OliLakLV19MP9P1_FD_148649 | JGI IMG/M metagenome (GOLD analysis project Ga0163154, IMG submission 148649) | Freshwater microbial mat bacterial communities from Lake Vanda, McMurdo Dry Valleys, Antarctica - Oligotrophic Lake LV.19.MP9.P1 | ecosystem: Environmental > Aquatic > Freshwater > Lake >...
GAACAAAGAGGAGTTGAAAGATCTGATTAATAGATTACTTAATCGCGGAGAACTCAAGATTGATTGGGGTCGCAGGATTAAAAATAAAGGTAATTCTATAAATGCAAGTTAGATGCGTGTCAGCTTATAGCCCTGTTGAGTCAAAGCATACAAGTCCCAATTTCTCTGTACTAATTGGTCTACTAATTCAATAAATGGTTGCTGTTGAACCAGGGAAATATCTTTGACAGGAAATTCTTTCAGGTCATCGGGATAGATACGGCTCTTAGAGGTACTACCATCTGCGCTAACAGTCATGATATTTTCGTCTCGATTATTTTCCGCAAGCAGCTTTTTACCGAAACTAGAGGCAAGTAGGGCGGCAATGTAACGTAGATCGAAGCGAAGGGCTAGCTGTGCTTGTCTCTCAGCCTGCTCATAAATTTGTACTTTCTTACCTTCCTCTAAGCCTTTTTGCCGCTTTTTGGATAGTTCGTACATCTGTCGCTTAGCCGTTTTGAGACGAGTGATACCGATTACAGCATCCCAACGCACACAAAACCGCACACTATCGGGTACATAAAACCCGTCTCCCTCGATAGCACCGCGATCAAACGTTGGATAGGAAGTCATGCCGAAAAGAATCTTGGGCAAGTCGTAGAGTTCAGGAATAGTTACCCGTCTAATCTGTGCTGGACATCTTTGGGTACCCCATTCTAGATATCTAGTCTGGTCCACAGAAAATTCTCGGGTGAGATTCTCGCCATCTAGATATTTTTTTGTAAAAATATTTGTCGGCATTGAGTTTAACAGATCATCTTTTTTAAACTTAACTTTACTTAGATTTTCGTCAGAATTAAGAACCATCCCTACCGTGCAATAGCAAATATCTTCAAGGTCAATTGTATTTTCAAGAAGTTGAGTCGTCACAAACTGCCGAAATACATCCGGCCCGTATTCAATCTGGCAAAGGGACTCAAGCTCCCTAGTTTGTTCAAGCGTCTGTATGTGCAATAGCCGTTTCACCAGCACTGACTGATCCGGGGGTAAGTTTTTTATAAAAAATATCGTATTGCTTACCGCAGCATCAGAAAATAAGAAGACCTTACTGAAATAATCAATCTGGAGTACGGTTAAATACTGCGTAATATATTCCCTTATTTTTGTACCATAGTTGTTCGTTTGAATTCCTCGTGAGACAATTAAGCCGACCTTACCGCCCGTACTCACGGTCTTACAAGACAGTTCAATAAACGGTATGAACAAGTCCCATTTCTCATGAAGCGTCTCAAACTTACCGCTCTCTTCAAGTTCACGGCGATACGCCTCTAACCCCGGTTCATCAGCACGAACGTAGGGCGGATTACCGACGACGAAATCAAATCCTGCGCTGAAATCGCCCGAGCGGGTTTTAATTTGAGTGACGCGGGAGACCTCGGCATTCAGGAGGGGGTTGAGGAGCGGTGTATCGAAATCCTCGCCTTTGGGGAGGAGGAGAGTGTCCGTATTGTAGATATTGAAACGGTCAATACTACAGTTAGCGAGGTTACCAGCGTCTTTCAAGCGTTTGAGTAAATCAATTACCTGAATTAACAAATTCGTTTCGGCTAGATAGCAAGCGAAAGGATTAATGTCTAGACAATAGAGCGAATCTTTGACCTGTTGAATAATCGTAGGCACATATTCTAAGGGAATTTCGCCTGTTCTGGGATTACGATAGGAATCAATCAAGCGACGGGCCGCATGGACCAAAAAGCTACCCGACCCCCCCGCTAGATCAATCAACTTCTTACCCCGAATCTCAGGATTATCCGACCGATAATCCAAGGAATCCAACATATACTCAACGACATTACGCGGCGTATAGTAGCGGCCCTGTTCATGCTTACCCTCCAGGATATAACGCCCGTAAACCATCCCAATGATGTCACTATCAATCCCCGCCAGATTCACCCTGGCTAAAATATGTAACACTTTAATTAATAAGGTCTCCCCCATCCGGTACCAGTTATACAGATTTTCATTGCTGAAAAAATGTGCATAGACGCTCTGAGCCGAACGGTAGGCGATCTCCAATAAATAATCCAAAGATAAGCCCTGAGCAAAGTCTAGATATTGTGTAACAAAAATTTCCTGCCAATACTTAAAGCCCCCGTCCGAGAATTTACGATTGATTAAACCCTTATCCTCACAAATCCGTACCATCAAGAGCCGGATCACATAGACATAGGCCGTCTGTTTGGCGAACTCTGACTTGAGCTTTTCCTCATCCGCCCCTTGCAGAATCGTCCGTGTTACTAGATTTTTCCAAGACGTGAAATACTGAATCGTTTTGATGGCGTGGTCATAGGCGAGAGCCTGACCCGCTTGCCAAGCTTTCCAATCCAGGACGAGACGCTCGTACTGTTTCAAACATTCGACGAGATTAGGGTCCAGTTTAGTGATCTGTGTCTGTGGTGTTATCTTAATATTGAGTTCCTTCTGCTCCATCAGGGTAATCGTCGGGAGTAGATTTAATTGATTCACAACAACTTTTGGACTCACGGGTTTTTGGGTCTCTTGCTGTGCTTGTTGTAAACGTTTAAGTAGTTTATTTGCTAGGACTGTAATCGTACCGTGGGGATTTTCGGCGAATTCAACTAACTTCTCATCTGCCCACAATAGATCATCAACTTTACTAATTGCTTGTACTCGCAAGTGATTGAGAATCCGCTTCCGTAGATCTGACAAGATTTTTGGCATACTTTCTTCATGCCCATTTCCATTTGGTGAATATTTAACATCACAGTAGGTTTGATACTCCGCTAAGACTAGTTCTAGCTGATAATAAACATCATCTTCGAGCAGCTTGACCGCCGACCGCAAATCTTCAATCAACAACTCATCAAAATTTTCGTTATTAGCCTGACTCCGCGCCACTTGCAACCACTGGGCTTCATCGAGACCAATCTCGGCAATCAACCTCTGGATATCCACAAAATTACTTTTGTGGAAACGGCGATACAAAGCCCGTAATGCCTGTTCTTGGTGATTCGCTAGCTGTCCAGAGGTCTCTGAGAACAGATTTAAGCCCGAGAAGGTCTCTAGGATCTCAACGAGGGACAGACTTAAAATTGGATTGGGCAAGTCAGGGTTAGAGAGGTCCCAACCCAAAAGATATTGACCATTACAGAGGAGACCCAGGCTATAGCCACGACTCCGTGCATAGTTGGCGAGTTGTTGCAGCGGTTCAGGACGCTTCAGACTATAGGCAGTATTTTTATCTTCTACCAAAAAGCAGCGTATATTTGCCTCATGTAAACATACTTGAAAATCAGGACGTGAGTTATCTTTAACCACGCCTGTTTGATTTTTAGTAATATCTCCCGTCTCAAACCCTAAAGCCAATAGCAGCGGCAGAACTATCTTTGTATCGACAATATTGTCTTCATCGTTAGCTTGGGGAGTATGGATATATTCTAGATAAGTTCTTCCGCCTTCAAAGTTAGTAGACGTAAAGATGCTGAAGAATTGCTCCCTAAAATGCTCAAAACTCATGGGTTGCCTCAAGCTTTTTGCACCGCCTAAATTCCTCTCACCGTATCATGGCTCTTCCACACCGTCAATTTCCGCATAACCAACCAAAAACGCGGTTCCCACCGACAAAAAACCATGCCCACGGTCCAGAACACGGTTCTTACTGATGAAAAATGACCATCACGGTGCAAACAACAGTTTTTACAGTCAAAAAACCATTCTTGCGGTCCAGACAATGGTTTTTACGGACGGAAAACAATTCTTACCGAGTAAACAACGGTTTTTACGGTCAAAAAATCATTCCCACCATCCCAGCGGCAATTCTTCCCCATTTGGGCACCCTTAAGTGCCAACCCCCGGAGGAAGCCATGCTTGCCCAGACCCTTGCCAGCCGTTTGAGTTCCTACCAAACCGCCCTGACCACCGCCACCGCTAGCCCCGAGATCCAAAAGGCTTTGAGCGAATTTCGCTATGGTCCTGAAAAAATTCAAGCTGGTCAAGCCGAACTCCAAGCCACTATTCACGCCAAAGCTGCCCAGGAAAAAGAAAAAGGTGAGGCCCAAGCCGCAACCCAAAACCGTGATCTAGCGTTAGAGGCTCTAGAAGACTGGATGGATGACTTTCTCGACATCGCGCAAGTTGCCCTAGCGGAGCAAGTACAGCTCTCAGAAATACTCGGACTCAAACAGCTCTCTTGATAACCCAGTCCGTTAAAAGTGGTTCCTCTAGCCTCTCTCTTGTAAGCAGGGTCGAGGAGGACTCTTTACAGCCGGTCACGGTCTTGCGTATGATTATCTACTGACGGGGAGTGAACGGGAAGAGGGAGCAGGACGAAACAAGGACAGTCCTGGTCCCTCTTTTCACATTTATTTAGTAGGCGCGGTCGTATCGGGGGTCACGAGGGGAGCCTGGGGCACATTTTTAGGCCGGGGCTGATAGACCAAGAGCATATAGCCGAGACCCGCTGCAATTACCACAAAAGTCAACGCATTGAAGATGCCTGCCCGGTACTCGTAGGCTTGGTAGACGGGGAGCCAGAGGAAGCGTTGCCTCAGGTAGGCCCGGAGGTTCTCGTCACTCCCGGCTTTGAGGGGTCCCTTGGGGTAATCCTGCACGAAGACGTCAAGTGCGTCCTGGCGAGTGCCGCCCGCGAGTTGGACCCACATATTGTAATCCCCCAACAATTGTTCGCGGGCATTGACAATGACTTCATCGTCGTCATAGAGCCAGGAAGGACCGACGGGTTCCCAGCGTGGCGGCGGTGGGGGTGTTGGGGTTTCTTCAGCACCCGTCGTGGTCTGTTCTTCTTCCCTGTCGCTCATGGCTACCTAGATGCTCAATACATTAGTTTCAATGGTACTTGCTACCCAGGGGATGCAAAGGATGGATTTACCCCAAGACCTCAAGACCCGCAGTCAGAAATTTTTACAGCAATCGCCTCATGAACGGCTGACGCAACTGCGGTTAGTGGGTCTGGCTCGCTACGGGGATTTTTTGACCCAGATGCCTTTGACTGAGGCCAATGTCCGCTGTGTGATGGGATTCTTGGCGGACCCGACGCGGGTGAAGTTTCCCCAATTAGCGGGGGCGACCTTGGCTGGGTTGGACTTGACGGGCGTTAATTTCATCCGGGGGGACTTGCGGGGGGCAGATCTACGGGGGAGTCGTCTCTACCGGGCGGATTTAATCTTTGCTTATTTCGATGGGGCGGATTTAACTGGGGCAGACCTGACCGGGGCGACCTGTCATCGGACGCAGTGGCAGGGGGCACAGGTGGTCGGGTGTCGGTTTGGCGCCGGCGTCGGGTTGACCCCCACTCAGCAAGCAGACCTCCAAGCGCGGGGTGCGGTATTGACAACGGCTTAAAAGAACTTGATTTTTTGGGAAGCATACAGACACATCCGCAATAGAATCAGCCCTTCGCGCACGTGTTGGATATTGGACTGTCCGTAGACCCGTTCGTGGTAGCGCACCGGGACATCCAGGATCTTGAGACTGAGCTTAGCGGCCCCAAAGAGTAAATCAAAATCGCCGAAGGGGTCAAAATCACCAAAATAGGCCCGCCCCGACGCAATTCGTTCATAGTCTGTGCGCCAAAGAGCTTTGGTCCCACAGAGCGTATCTTTGAAACGCTGGCCCAATAAGTAACTAAATGCCAACCCGAAGAGCTTATTCGCAACGGTATTGAGCCAGGGCATCGCCTCGGCAGAGCGCGGGTAGACTAGCCTTGACCCGTTGGCGAACTCACAGCGACCACTGACTAAGGCATCATAAAATTTCGTCAAGTCCGCCGGGGTCACGGTCAAATCGGCATCCAAGATGACCAAGATATCCCCGGTGGCCTGGGCAAACCCCAGCCGTACTGCGTCCCCCTTCCCCTTGCCCGTCTGCTGGTGGATCTGGATATCCCAGTCTGGGTATCGCCTAGCAACCCGTTGGATCTCCGCCCAAGTGTCATCACTGGAATGACCCTCGACATAGATGACCTGGGTATGACCACCGATGCGCGGCATTTGGCTTAAAGAATTCTCAATATTGCCCTGCTCGTTGCGGGCCGGGATGACGACGGAGATGGAGGGCAGGGCGGCGCGGGGACGGGGATTGAGACGGGCGACCAAGTAATTATCCACACACAGGGCACTCAAGCCCGGTAGGTGGGCGGGGTAACGGTTGAGCCAGCCCTCGAGACCGCCGAGACTGACCGGGCATAGCCCGTGATGACCCTGTTTAATCGCCTCAAAGCCGCCCAACTGGACCATATTCACCAAATCTTCGTTGGAAAGCCAGTTCTGGGGGGGCTGGGGCATCCTGAGCCCGAGTTTTTCCGCTAAGTTCAAAAGTGGTTCCCAGAGGTAGCTGTGGTGGACGATGACCAACCGGGTCTGGGGCGTACAAAATTGCCGTAAGTGGTCCAACGCCTGCTGCACATCGGAGAGATAGCCAATCGTCCCGGCGAGCAAAATGTAATCAAAGGTCTCATCCAGCACCAAATTCTGGATATCCCCGGTCAAAAAATGGAGCCGGGGGAATTTCTGTCGGGCCAAGGCGATACTCTCACCACTGATGTCTACGCCCAGGCCATGACTGGGTTGGAGTTGGTGCAGGAGTTCCCCGGTGCTACAGCCAACTTCTAAGACCTTAGCTCCGGGAGGAATGAGGAAGCCGCAGAGGTGGGCTAGGGCCGCATGATAAGCCCGTCCGCGCCCGCGCCAAGTATCCCGTTCTGGGGCGAAGCGGTCAAAGTGTTTAGCGATGGTGTCGGTATGGGTTTGATAAAGTGCCATGGGGGTTGATTGTAGCGCATCTGTCGGACTGTAAATCTTGCTCCGGCTCTAGCTCGTTAAGATGGGCAGTGAAACGCTCCTCAAGGCCATGACCGCCCGTAACTCCTTCACCCGGACCGATGAGACTGACGACCAGCTTTTTTATCAGTCACCGCGACTGGTCCAGCACATTGACGACGGCTTTATTCAGAAGCTCCAGCAACTTTTTCAAGAAGTCCTCCCGCCCAAGGCGACGATTCTCGACTTGATGAGCAGTTGGGTCTCACACCTGCCCGCCGATCTGCCGGTCAACCGGGTCGTGGGTCTGGGGATGAATGAAGTGGAATTGGCAGCCAACCCGCAACTCCAGGCCTATACTGTCCAGAATCTCAACCAAAACCCGGTCCTGCCCTATCCAGACCAAACTTTTGATGCAGTATTGAATACGGTCTCCATCCAATACGTGACCCGGCCCCTCGAACTGATGCGTGAAGTCCACCGGGTCCTCAAACCGGGCGGGGTCACGGTGGTGAGCTTCTCGAACCGGATGTTTCCCACCAAGGCGGTGGAGGCTTGGCGCGATAGCTCCGACGAGGATCATGTGCAACTGGTCACCGCCTACTTCACCAAAGCCGGGGGCTTCACCCAGATCCGCGCCGTCCGTCAAGTCGCCCCACGCACCGGGAACTTCATGGATTGGTTTACCCAGCCCCAGGACCCTTTTTATGCCGTGGTTGCCGAACGAGAAGCGCAGTAGAGGGGCATCTCAACCGCCGTCGTGCTTTTTACGCGGTCTAGCCCTAAGCGATTCCCCTAAATCTAAGCGATCTCCCTAGCCCCCCTTAAAAAGGGGGATTTAGGGGGATCGCTTCTGCCTTGGTCCCCACGAGCCTGTGCCCGTCAGGGTATGGGGCGGAGGGGCCTTACTTCAATTGATGGATGACTTCTAGGAGATGTCTCACACGAGTTAGATCTTTGATGCCAGGATCAGATTCGACACCGCTAGAGACATCTATCCCGGCGGGATTAAGGGTGGTAAGGGCGGTTGAGATGTTTTCGGGGGTGAGGCCACCAGCGAGGACCCAGGGTTTGGGGGGCTGGAAGTGAACCAGGGTGGACCAGGCGAGGGGTTGGCCCGTGCCGCCGAGTTGACCGGGTTGGTAGGCATCGAGTAGCACCGCACTGATGTGGGGCCAGTAGGGGATGAGGGTAACGAGTTGGTCGGGGGACTGCAAGCGGATCGCCCGGATAATCTCCACACCCGGTAGAGCTTGGCATAACTCGCGGCAATCCTCAGGGGACTCCTGACCGTGGAGTTGGACAGCGTTGAGCCCGGTGGCGCGGACCTGTTGCACGATCTCGATGAGCGGAGAATCAGCAAAGACCCCGACACGAGTAAGGAAGGGCGGTAATTCCTGGAGCAGTTCAAAGAGCCGATCGGGGGGCACAAAGCGGGGCGAACTCGGCACACAGATGAAACCCAGGGCATGGACCCCCAACCGGGCGACGGCTTGACATTGCTCAGCTTGGGTCAGACCACAGATCTTGATTCGCATCTTTTCACCTTACCGCGCCCAGTTAGGATGAATAGGCATTTTGAGGATACCGTGGCTGAACTTGATACCCCGAGTGGGATGCGCGATTTCTTGCCCGAGGTCATGCAACTGCGGGAATACGCCATCGAAACCATCAAAGGAGTCTTCCGACAATGGGGCTTTTTACCCCTGGAGACCCCCGCCATGGAACGCTGGGAAACCCTAGCGGGTAAGTACGGCGAAGAAGGCGAGAAGCTGATTTACCACGGGTTCAACAGTGGCAATCTCGGCGATGAACCCCTTTATTTCAGCCGCAAAGAACGCCCCGAATTGGCCCTACGCTACGACCTGACCGTACCCCTGGCCCGCGTCATGGCAATGTACGGTCACAAACTCGCCAAACCCTTCAAACGCTACCAAGTCCAACCCGTCTGGCGCGGCGACCGTCCGGGCGCAGGCCGCTTCCGGGAATTTGTCCAGTGCGACGTGGACGTCATCGGTAGCACTAGCCTCCTCGTGGAAGCCGAACTCATCGCCGCCACCCATGAGATCCTGACCCGCCTCGGCTTCCCCGACTTCAAAATCCGCCTCAACCACCGCCAGGTCCTGCGCGGCATGATTGAGACTGTGGGCCTCGACCCCAGCCAAGAAAGCACTGTCCTCACCGCCATTGACAAACTCGACAAACTCCCCCCCGAGAAAGTCCGCCGCGAACTCGAAGCCAAGGGCATCCCGACCGCCGCCGCTCAAGAACTCCTCCGCATCGTCACCCTGCACCCCGCTCACCCCGACTGGCCCAATTTCGTCACCCAGCTCAGCCAATCCCCCAGCGGACAACACGGCTTGGCCCAACTCACCGAGATCCTCGCCCTCCTCCAAGCCTATGGCCTCCCCGCCGCCCACTACGCCTTGGACCTGTCACTGGCACGGGGCCTAGACTATTACACCGGAGCCATCTTCGAGACCATTATCCCCACCGCCCAAGTCGGCAGTGTGGGCGGCGGCGGACGCTATGACGGCCTAATTAGCACCCTCTCCGGCGGACGTGTAGACCTCCCCGCCGCCGGGACCTCCCTGGGTCTCGACCGTCTCCTCACCGCCATGGAGAACCTAGGTCTCACCACCGCCAAAACCCAATCCCAAAAAATACTCGTCACCCACTTCAGCGAACCCACACTCCGCGCCCTGAGTCTAAGATTCACCCGCGAACTCCGCCAAGCCGGACTCGCCGTCGAGATCTACTACGGCGACAACCCCTTCAGCCCCAACGAACTACGCCGCCAACTTAGTTACGCCGAAAAAAAAGCCATGACCCACGCCCTCATCATCGCCCCCGACGAAGCCACCCAAGGCCAAGTCGCCCTCAAAAACCTCACCCAACGCCAGCAATTAACGCTGACATTTGACCAAGTGGTACCGCATCTGGTTTAAGGCAGAAGAGGCCCCTCCGCCCCACTCGTGGGGGACCAAGGCAAAAGAGCAAAGGAAGAGAGTCGGCTAAAGGGCGGGGTGTGGTAGGAAGTTCAACTATTTAAATAGCAATTGAACCGGATAAGTTTCTCTCTCGCTCTTGTGGAGAGCTTTAGTTACACAGGGGTCGTGCGCGGCCTCCACGGGTCGGAGGGAGCGCGAGGGCGGAACGAGAGCGGGTTCCTGTCCTCGTAGGCTGTTGGGGATGTTGGATGTTGAAAGCAACGCACATAGACAACCCTCACCGCTAACCCCGAGTTCAGCCCTAAGACAGTCCTAGCACCTTACAAAATCGCGTTAGTAAGTAGTGGAAACCAAGTAGGAGTTCCCATGAAAATTGCATCCTGGATGACGGCATTGCTAGTGGCGGTGGCGATGAACAGTCCGCTACTGGCACAACAAGAAGGTACGGGCGGAGCGCGGGGGACCGGGTCTGGCACCGGACGCGGCACCGTCAAAGGTCAAGGCACCGCCACCGGCCGGGGCGTAGTCCTCTACTGTGATGAGAACGGCAAAATCCGCTCCCGGCGCGGTACCGGCTCCGTCGAGGGCCGTGGTGTTGCTGTAGGCCGGGGCACTGTCACGGGTGAAGGTTCCGCCATGGGCACCGGTCAAGTCGCTGGGGAAGGGGATGCCGCCGGTGAAGAACAGATGGTCGGTCCTGATATGCGAGTCGGTCAGTTGCTCAACTGCAACTAAGCCAGCTATGGGGATTGGGCCAACGTCCAGTCCCCGGCTTGACCAAGTATCTGGAAACGATAACCCCGCTGGTCTAAAGTCTGGCGCGTTTGTGGACCTAACCACCACCGACCCGGCTGGATTTGGTCAGGCTCAAGGAGCCATCCCGGTTGAGGCGTATAAAAAGCCAGGGCAAATTCCTCCGTCCCCTCTCGTACTAAATCCACTGGGCCCGTAATTCCTTCAGGCCATTGTTTGGAGAACTGTTTAAACGCAGAGTTATAGTTACCTACCTCCGTTAGGAGTATGACTGCCAACAACGTTGCCAAGGGACCCAGTAACAGGGTGGCGACCCAGAGACTCTGCCAGTTCCAAAACCAACGTTGCCAGACCCAGACCACAAGCGGCAAGCACCACATCCCGCCCAGCACCAACCCCAAGGGCCAGTAGGGAGCCGCTTCTAGCCAACGTTGCGGGGTGACATAGAGAATGAGAGCTACGCCCAAACACCCCAACGCGACCAGTCCTAACCCCAGAGAGATTAGCCGTAGACTCATCATGTTGCGCCGCAATGTATCAGATTGGGTCAAGTAATCCAGATAGGCAGCAGCTAGTAAAGCTACCCAAGGAGCTAGGGGCAGCAAATCCTCGGGAACTTTATTGCCTTTAATTTGAAGTAAGAGAAAAATGAGCGCGGGATAACTCCAAAGGACCAAAAAGCGGTTTGGATTAGCTTGAATCAGGACAATAAGCCCACCCAAGGCAAAGAAAGCCCAGGGGAAAGTATATAAGGGCAAGGTCCAGAAATAATACAACGGGTCCGCCCCCCCGGTCGGCATCAGCCAAGCCTCATAGACCACCGGGCCATAACCTTGATAAGCCGCCCACAGCCACAGCCCAAACATCCACAAACCCAGACCCAAGCCCAAATAGAGGTAGGGGTTTTGCAACAATTGATGACGACGGTTGTGGAGCCAGAGATAGGGCAGGACCGCCACCACCGCCACCAGCACCCAGACCCCCTTGAGCAGTAACCCCAGCCCCACGGTCAACCCCCAACCCAGGGCCACCAAGCGCAGACCCTGTTTCCCGGCCTGGACTAAGCACCCCAGCCCGACCAGCATCAAACTGGTGAAGACCATATCCGGTCCCGCCACCCGCCCGCCGCTGAACCAGAGGACCATTTCACACAAAATCAAAGCTCCCCAAAAAGCCACTCGGTTCGTGAGCCATTCGCGCCCCAACCAGAAGGTCAATTGCACCGTAAGCAATCCCGCCAACCAACTGGTAGCCCGCACACTCCCCTCGTGGATACCGCCGACTTGGTAGCTCAGTTCAATTAGCCAGAGGAGGAGGGGCGGTTGGGCAAAAACAGGACTCCCCAGCAACATCGGCACAAGCCATTGCCCCGAAGCCAACATCTCACGCGCCATCTGTCCGTAATAGCCCTCAATCCCCAGCAGACTCGACTCACTGCGCTGGACCAGTAACAATAGCCCACTCAGGACCCCCAGCAAACCACTGCTGAGGAGGGGATGAATCGTTTCCGGTTTAGAGAGAGACACGAGCTTCACCTTGGGATGACCATATCCTACAACTTGAGCCGCGCCCCGCCGCTGCCATCAGCTTGAACCAGCCGCCAACCGCGCACTGTCGTAATTTGCCGAAAAGATGAGGGGACAAGAAGACCAGGGCTGACCCAGGCATAACTTGCGGGCGGGAGAGCCATGCAGTCCGGGTACCGTTTACCCCAACTGGGACTATAGAAACTCAGTAGAATCCAGGTCTTGTGGTCCTCCCCGCTCACCGGGTCAGCGACTACCATTTGCACCGGATGGGTCTGCAAAATCTGGCTGACCTCAGGCTGCGCGGTCGCTGTCCGCACATCGGGGCTGTAATTCCCCAGCCCCCCCGTCGCACCAGCTAGAGCTAGGCTCAACCAGGGACCGAGCAGGAGACTTCCCAACCACCACCGAGGATTGGCGCGAATAAGTCCTAGCCACCCGAAAAACAGCCAGCTTAACCCCAGCACCAACGCCAAGAACCCATAGCGCGTATCCTCACCGATTTCCAGCCAGGGACTCAGCAAGAGTAAACTGCCCCCGACTAAGACCATCCCCAACCCACCAAACCCATAACTTAGGGCCACGGGTAACCAAGTTTTACGTCGATCCGCCAGATGTACCAAGGCCACCCCCGCCAGTAGAGCCAAGAAGGGATGGAGTTGCAGCGCATAGTACTGGGTCCGCGTCGGAAAAAGTGTGAGCGCGACAAACAGGATGACCGGATAGCCCAACAGCAACCACCGCCGCGTCAGAGTCCGGTCTTGGCTGACCCAGTACGTACCCAGGAGCGCGAAAAAAGGCCAGGGAAAGGCGTTGGCGGGGATATTCCAGAGGTAATAAAAAGGTCCGACGTTATGATAATCCCCCGTACTCGTCAGCTTAACCATGCCAAAGAGTTGCTCAAAGGGAGCCATCCCGTGCCGCGCTTCTAATTGCCAAAACCAAACGGCTACCAGACTTAAACCAGCACCCAGCCCTAGATACAGTCCGGGGTTCAAGAGATGTTTGCGGATGACTAAGTAGGGTACTAAAGCCAGGGCCGGTAAAAAAACCATCACCCCCTTGACCAAGAAACCCACGCCCACCAGCGAACCCGCTAGAGTTAACCAACTCACCCGCCAGTCAGGGTATTGCTCGGCTTGAAGAATCGCCCAAATTGCGAGTAATTCAACGGCAACTAGGGGTAAATCCTGGGTGGCTAACTGTCCGTACTGGACCCATAAAAATCCCACCGTGAGGACCATCGCCCCCCACCAAGCCGCTGTCCGATTGAGCAAAATACAGCCAATTTCATAGGTCAACAACACACTTAAAATACAGGCCAAAAAGCTGGGTAAACGCGCCGAACCCAGACTGATCCCAAACCCGCTGTAGGCCAAAGCAATCAACCAATGCAGCCCAGAGGTCTTGTCGTAGACCATCGCCCCCCACCAATGCGGGGTTAGCCAGTCACCAGACTTGACGAGCCCTTGGGCCAGGGTTGCATACCAGCCCTCATCATGGGCCATCGGACTCGTCTGGACCGCACTGCACAGTAACAACAGGGCCATACTCACCACCAGCCAGAGCCGGGGCCAAGCAGGGGGAGCGGAAAGTGGAAGCGGCGGGGTCATACTGGGGATCACGGTGGGATGCGCGGAGCGGGATTGTGTCCCGGCGGTGAATTTCGAGAAAATTCAGCTTGCATCTAAGAAGAAACCATACAATAAAAAGAGAACGCTCTGGTGTTCCGGCACAGCCCCTGAGGATGCTTCATGCTCTTTTCACTTATGTACTTTGCGGCCTTCACTATTCTCGCCTACTTAGCGGTTAGGAGCATGTTCACGAACATGCAGAGTATTAACCGTATTACTGAGAAGCAATCAAGGGTCCAAGTGCCCCACCCCGAGTTGCTTGACAGCATGGGCCGCCCGGTCAGTGAGCCCCTCTTGTTTGTGAACTTTGTTGAGTCCAACGCCAATGAATCGCCCGATGAAGTCCGCAGGCGACTTGAAGAGATCTACAACAAATCCAAAGATGCCCCCGAACGCTAAACGGGTATGGTAAGCTAAGAAGCTAAGAATTTTATGGGAATCACCATGAATGTCAAACTCGTCTTAAAGCAAGACGTAGAGCATTTAGGGCGCAAGGGTGCCTTAGTTGAAGTGGCACCGGGCTACGCACGGAATTACCTATTGCCCCGTGGGTTGGCGGAACGGGCCACCACTGGGTTGGTCAAATTGATGGAACAACGCCGGGTCAAGGAGCGCGAAGCCCAAGCTAAGCTCCGCCAGACGTCCCTGGACACCGCCCGCGTGCTCGAAGGCATCCCGCAGTACGTGATCCAAAAACAAGTTGGTGAGACTGGGCAACTATTCGGTTCGGTGACGGCCCAAGATATTGCCGATGCTGTCCAGAATATTGTCGGCTTCTCGATTGACCGCCGTGAACTGGCGATGCCAGAAGAAGATATCCGCAATCTGGGGACCTACATCGTGCGGCTTAAACTCTTCACTGATATCGCAGCGGACCTCACGATTGAAGTAATCTCTACGTAACGTGGCTCTATGTGTGCGGTGGATGTTGACCTAGGGCTAGATGACCGGACCCCGCCGCACAGTCTTGATGCCGAGGAAGCGATCCTCGGCGGCTTGATGATTGACCCAGAAGCGATTACACGGGTCTCGGAACATTTACGTCCTGAGATGTTTTACGTGCCCTCGCACCAGGAGATTTTCCGGGGTTCGTTACAGTTACATCAACAGCAGGTTCCGACGGATATTCTCAATCTATCGACTTATTTACAAGATAATAAAGTCTTGGAACGGATTGGCGGGACGCCCTATTTAAGGCGGTTACTGGAATCCACGGTTAACGCCGTCAATGTAGACCAATATGCGCGAATTGTTCAGGACAAATATATCCGCCGCCAACTGATCCGGGCAGGGCAACAGGCTTCTGCCTTGGGCTACGACACCACCACGGAAGTGGCGAAACTGTTGGATAAAGGTGAACAGTTAATTTTTGAAGTGACTCAGGGGCGGATTCAACGCTCTTTGGTTCCGGTCTCCGAAGTATTGATGGACCTGTTTGCCCAACTGGAGGCCCGCCATGAACAGGGAGCCGAGTTTGCTGGATTGCCCAGTGACTTCTATGACCTAGACGCGATTACCCAGGGCTTCCAGCCCTCGGACTTGATTATTGTGGCGGCGCGGCCTGCTATGGGCAAGACCGCTTTTTGTCTGTCCATTGGCTATAACATTGCCAGTTTGTGTAACTTGCCCGTGATTTGTTTCAGTCTAGAGATGTCGAAAGAACAATTGGTCCAACGCTTACTCTGCTCAGAGGCGGGAGTGGATAGTCACCGTCTGCGCTCCGGGAGTATCAGTGAACTGGAATGGCAGAAGCTCGGTCAGGCCATGGGTAAGATTGCCAATGTCTCGCTCTACATTGATGATTCACCCAGTATCACTTTGACCGAAATGCGCTCCAAGGCCCGCCGTCTGAAAGCTGAACAGGGCGGACGGTTGGGCATGGTTTTGATTGATTACTTGCAACTGATGGAGGGCGGCGGGGATAACCGGGTCCAGGAAATTGCCCAAATTACCCGTGGCCTCAAGGCGATGGCCCGTGAGCTACAGATCCCGGTCCTCGCACTGTCCCAACTCTCCCGTGGGGTTGAGGCACGGCAGAATAAACGGCCCATGCTTGCTGACCTGCGTGAAAGTGGGAGTATTGAACAGGATGCTGATATCGTGATCATGCTCTACCGTGACGAATACTATAATCCCGAGACTGTGGATAAAGGGATTGCCGAGGTCATTATTGCCAAGCACCGGAATGGACCCGTGGGGACGGTGAAGTTACTATTCCAAAATCAGTTCACCCGCTTCAAAAACCTGCAAAAAGATGTCTAGGAGTAATGATGTTCAGCCGGATTGGGCTAGTTACGGTTTCGGTCCTCCTCGCCCCGGCGGTCCTCGCCACCGAGGGGGCCGTTGCGACGGGGCATCCTCTGGCGACCCAGGCGGGGATCACTATGCTCAAGCGGGGCGGGAATGCAATGGACGCGGCGGTGGCGGCTTCCTTTGTGCTGGGTGTAGTGGAGCCGGAGGGTTCGGGATTGGGCGGCGGTGGGTTTGCGGTGGTCTACGATGCCAAACGGCAACAGTCTAGGACCCTGGACTTCCGGGAGGTGGCTCCCCGCCGGGTCCGCCCAGACACCTACGTAGAGAACAGCGAACCCCAGACCCAGCGCACTAAAGAGGGTGTTTTGGCGGGGGCAGTGCCGGGGCAGGTGCGTGGGCTGGTCCTGTTGCATCGCACCTATGGCAGGTTGAACTTCAAGCAGGTCGTGGCCCCGGCCATTCGGTTGGCGGAGCAGGGCTTCTCGGTGAGTGCGGAGCTACAACAGCACTTGGAGCGCAGCCAGACCCGGTTGAGCCGCCAGAGTGCGAGTGCCAAGATTTGGTACGTGGAGGGAAGGGTCCCGATGGCGGGGACTATTCTTAAGCAGAGTGATCTCGCCAAAACCCTCAAGGCCATCGCTGCCAGTGGCGGGGAGTCATTCTATACGGGTAGTACCAGTCGGCTCTGGGTCCAGTACATGAAACAGGCCCAAGGCTTAACGACCGCCCAGGACCTCAAGGAGTACCGCCCGGTGTGGCGTGATCCCCTGGTTGGGCTGTATCGGGATTACACCGTAGTCAGTATGCCGCCGCCGAGTTCGGGGGGGGTGCATTTAATTCAGATGTTGAATGTGTTGGGCTTGCGGGACCTCAAGGGGATGGCGACGGACCAGCGGACGCTATTTATGGCGGAGACGATGAAGCTGGCCTACGCTGACCGTTCCCGGTTCCTGGGCGATCCGGCCTTTGTCCCGGTCCCGGTGCCCCAATTGACCGCGCTGAACTACGCCCGACGGCTGGAGGCGACAATCTCGCTCCAGCCCGTCCCCAGCAAAATGATTGAGCCGGGAGCTTTATTAGACAGTGCCACCCGTGCCCGGTTTAAGACCTGGGAAGTCGCGGCGGAATCCCAAAATACCTCCCACCTGAGCGCGATGGATGGTCAGGGAAACGCCATTGCCCTGACTCAGACGATCAATGGTTCTTTTGGGGCCGGGGTGGTAGTGCCGGGGACCGGGGTTTTACTCAACAATGAGATGGACGATTTTGCCATTGCGCCGGGAGTTCCTAATTTATTTGGACTCGTGGGCGGGGCGGCTAACCGGATTGAACCTTTTAAGCGGCCCCTCAGTTCGATGACCCCGACCTTGATTTTCAAAGCGGGCCGGCCCTGGGTCGCCTTGGGTAGTCCCGGCGGGGCTTTTATCATTACCTCGGTTTTACAGACCATGGTCAATCTGATTGACCTAGAACAACCCTTGGACCAAGCCATCCGTTCCCCGCGCTTCCATCACCAGTGGCTGCCGGACCAACTCTTTGTCGAAGCTGACCTGTCCCAGCCCCTCAAGGAGCAACTCCAGACCCAGGGCTACACGCTGCGTTCCTTGCGGGCAATGGGCAGCGTCCAAGCCGTAATGGCGGAACCCTTGGCCCCGTTTAAGTTTCAAGCAGCAGCGGACCCCCGGCGGGAGGGGACGGGACAGGTTTACATAAAAGCCAAATAGTTATTTACCCATAAAACGATGAAAAAGCCATAAAAAGCCAGGGTCCCAGAAAACCCTAGCGGCTCTCAACTAGATCGTGGAGGTACTGGTAGGCTTGTTGGCTTGCTTCCATTTGTTCACGGGCACGCTGTAGGAGGTGGGGGCGGTGGTCGGGGCTGGCTTGCCAGAGTCTGATTAACGTGTGAACTAACTTAGTTTTGAGGTCCGGGTCGTCCATATACAGGACTTCACAGCCCTGCTGGAATTGCTGGGCTAACCCCAGGAATTTATCTTTATAATAGGCGGATTTGACCAAGGCCACGAGCGGGACCCCCTGGGCGAGGGCGAAGACCCCGCCGTGGTAACTACCCGTCATCATCACCCGGCATTGACCGACCTGTTGGATCACTTTGGCGGGGGTATCAAGGGCTAGGCCCCCATCCGCCCCGTTCAAGAGTTGACTAATCGAGTCGGGGTCGGAGTCGTGACCACGGGAAATCGGTACCGGGAAAAGCGGCGCGTCTAGGGTCTGGGCAACTTCTTGGAGGGCCTGACGGACGGTATTGAGGATCTGTTCATTCACCCCAGAGTAGGCCGCAACCCGCAAATTGACGCCGATGCCTGTGCCTAAGGTTTCCTGACGGTTGGGGTAGACCAGTTCAATCGCATCATCGCCCGTGACGATCAAGTTAGAACTGGGCAGCCGCCCGAATTGCGCTAGCAAAGGCAAGCCCGCCCGTTGTTCCCGTAGGGTAATAAGGTCTAGGTAGGGAAAGACTTGACGGGCCTTAGCGATGAGATGGGGGAGCGTCAAGGGACCCAAGCCTTGGCCCAGCATCGCCGTGGGCTTCTTAAGTTGAATCCCCAGAGCCATCACGCCTAGGACCGAACTGGCAAAATCAGCAAAAGCATCGGCGATATAACCGCCCCCAGTTGCTAAGACTAAATCTGCATTCTGAACAGCGGTGATAAATTCATCCAGGGGCTGGGTGGGGCGGTTGCGTAAACTTAATTTCTGGTGCAGGACGGGATGGACTAGGGGTGAAGCCCGCGACTTGAGTTCCCATTCCCACTGGGCCAAAGCTCCCTGGACGGGCTTGGGCAGTTGCTTACTGGCGAGTACCGGTCTAAACCAGGTAGCCCGCCCCCCGATGGGAAACGCTTGTGCTTGGGGAAAACAGGCCGCAACCCGCTCGGGAGCTGAGGTGAAGACGCGCAGGGTGGCTCCGGGCCAGAGCTCTTTGAGCCGCTTCACCGAGACCTCGAGCATGGCGAGGTCGCCCATGTTGTCGAGGGCATAACTACTTTGTTCAATCAGGATTTGCATGATACTGGGTAGGTGCCGTGGTGAGAAATGGGTGGACTTTTGGCGTTGGACTTTGATGGGGTCATCTGTGACGGATTGATGGAATATTTTGCCACCGCTTGGCGGACCTATCAAGGGGTCTGGGGGCACCGAGCACTTCCACCAGACTTGGACCAGCAGTTTTATCGGCTCCGACCCGTGATTGAGACGGGCTGGGAGATGCCGGTCTTGATTCATGCTCTGTGCTTGGGGATGCCGGAGGGCCAGTTATTTAGCCAATGGCGCACTGTCGCCCAAGACTTAATCACACAGCAGGGAATTACGGCTCTGGAACTGGGCACTATCCTAGACCAGTTGCGTGATGAGTGGATTACTGAGGACCTCGCCAGTTGGCTGGCCCTGCATCGTTTTTATCCTGGTGTGGTGGCGCGGCTCCAACAACCCGAGGTCGCGGTAGTCATTATCACGACTAAGGAGGGCCGATTCGTCCAGGCTCTGCTTGAGCAGGGTGGACTCGATTTTGACCCCGCCCAGATCTTTGGCAAGGAACGTAAACAGTCGAAACCGGAGATTTTACGCACACTCCACCAGGACTACGCGCAGATTTGGTTTGTGGAAGACCGACTTTTGACGCTCCAAGCGGTGCGGGACCGGACCTTACCGACTAAGCTCTACCTCGCGGACTGGGGCTACAATACCGAGCTTGAGCGAAAAACTGCCCAGTGCGATCCGCGAATTCACCTGTTGAACCTAGCCACCTTTGGGCAATCCTGCACTACTTGGCCCTAGTAGGCACCCTTGGCTTGGAAGACCACCGCTAGGGTGCGCCAGAGGATCGTGAGGTCCATGGAGATGGACCAGCGTTGGATGTAGTAGAGGTCGCAGCGCACCGCATCCTCAAAATCCTTGATGTCCGAGCGGCCCGATACTTGCCAGAGCCCAGTGATCCCCGGTAGGACTAAGAGCCTTTGCCGCTGCCAAGGACTGTAGAGCGCGACTTCACTGGGTAGAGCAGGGCGCGGACCCACCAGACTCATCTCACCTAAAAAGACATTGATCAGTTGGGGCAGTTCGTCTAGAGAATAGCGACGAATCCAACGACCCGTGGCAGTCACGCGGGGATCATCCTTCATCTTGAACAAAAGACCACTGCCCTCGTTCTGGTCCAGCAGAGCGGCCTTACGGGCCTCCGCATCCAGGTACATACTGCGGAATTTAAAGAGTTTGAACACTTTGCCGCGTACCCCGACGCGGGTCTGGGTGAAGAAGACGGGGCCGGGTGAATCACGTTTAATCAACAGGGCAATCCCACCCAGGAACGGGGCCAATAATAGGAGACCCAGGCCGGAAGCCAGAATATCCAAGGCCCGTTTCAGCCGAAACCGCACTCGAAATAACGCCGGGGGTTCAAATTCCAGGATGGGTCGGCCCTGGAAGAACTGGGGAAACGCTCCTCTGGGCCACAGCGAACCGTCCCCCTGGAGACAGCGCAACCGAATCCCCTGGGCAAGGAGGTTCTGGTGGAGCATCAACAGGCTCTCATTGGTGGACCAGTTGTCAATGATGACCTCCGTGGCGCCCGAGGCCAAGATCTGCTCAACCAAACCTTCCCAATCGTCACTACTGGGGTTGGTTAACTCCTGGACTAGGACCCGGCCCTCTTGGTCCAACCAAGACCGCAATAACGCTGCACGCTCTGGGCTACAGACGAGAAATGCCTCGACTGGGAACCAACCCAGCTTGCGTAATCGTTGGACCGTCATACTCAAGACCATCCGCGTCAAGGGAACGGAGACCAAGGCCACCGCCCAAGCCGTGAAAAATGCCTCGCGTCCAATCTGCGGAAACACATCCCAGCCGAAATGGAGGGGCGGGATTAGGGCAAAAGTTGCTAGGACCCCCAGCCAGAGCCGGGGCAGATTGGGGAAGCGGTCGGCATTGCGGTAGTGGCCCAGTAGGCCCATGAAACCAACTAAGGTCAGGACCATAAAGAGGTAAAGCCCTGTCCAATCCAGGCCCCGCCAGAGGTGAATCGTATAGGCCACGGACCAAGCTCCCCAGAGACCCCCGAGGTCACAGGCCAACAACAACGTCAAGGCCGACCACCGCCAGGAACGGGTACTGGTCCTGAGGTCCAGAGTCAAGGGTGTCAGCGGACGAGCAGAAGGAAGCGCAATCACCGAAGCACGCAGGTTGGAGTTTTCCATGGTCGGGTTCTCGTGGGGATTCAGCGTTTTCACGTAGATAGCATTTCACAATTAATCTAGGCCGTTGGGCCGTCGGGACCGCCGGAGGGGGGCGTTTCCCTTCTTGGTGGGGACAAAGTTACCCTCCAAAAAAGCCCTAGACCAGTCCTGTTTACTCTGGGCATCTAGTTGGTGGAGTAAGGCTGCCCAAATCCGGTCCCAGGTCCCGTCGGCGGACCAGCTTTTGAAACGACGCCAACAGGTGATGCGCGACCCATATTCCAGGGGCATGTCCTGCCAAGACCGGCCCGAGCGGAGGACCCAGAGGATGCCATTGAGGGTCTTGCGGTCATCGGTCCGGGGCCGTCCCGGTCCCTGGGCTTGTTTGGGTAGGAGCGGTTCAATGGCTGTCCATTGCTCATCGGTAACATCGCTTCTATCCATGAGTTTGGGCAAGGAGGGTAGTTTCATGGTTTTTGAAATGTTTCACTGAAGTAGTTAGCATGAGTACGTGAATCTCACAGAGTAAAGAACACTAGTTAAAAGATGCGGTTGGGCATGATAAATACGTGATTTACCTTACTGGAGGTCAATAGCTAATGATGGAGCGGTTTGGGACATTGGTTGGGGGAGTCGTGTTGAGTTCGTTGACTGGATCGCTCCAAGCGGCACCCCTAAGTTGTGAGTTGACGGGATTAGTAGCCAACCAGAATGTCCAGGGGGTCATCTATGTCCAAGCCCAAGCCCCAGCCGAGGTCCGCAAGGTGGACTTTAGCGTGGATGGGGTCTGGGTCAATCTGGATACGCTTGCGCCCTACTATCTCAATGGCGATGTGGCGGGGGTGCCCCAGGGGTGGCAGACCCAGGGTCTAGCCTTTGGACCCCATGAGATCAAGGCGCGGGTGGTGTCTCGCACGGGTCAAGTTTGTCTGACCACGTTGCCTTTTACCACCGCGACCGTCCAACTGACCGCCCCTGAGACCGCCGTGAGCCGAGTACCGGGGTTGCTGACGGTCAATGCGGTACCGACGATTGCGGTCAGTCAACTGGTCTTCAGTCTGGCGGGTCAGCCCGTCTTGACCCTGACGGAGCCGCCTTACACCCTAGATCTAGATATCCGTGACCTTGCCCTGGGTGCCCATACGCTCCAGGCCACGGGCTATCCCCAGGCGGGGGGCGCGAGCTTCAGTGCGGACTTGGCTTTCACAACCACGGAGTTCTCCAGTGAATTGAGCGTTTATCCCGTCCATCCCACCGCCAGCACCAAGTCCGTAGACCAGATCCTCAACGCGACGGCGACGACGGGGTTAGTTTTGTCTCCTGGTTTTGCCGATAAGCGGCGGGAGATTGCGACGATGTACCGTACCGCCGGGTTTGACCTCAGCTTGAGCCCCACGGAACTGCGGACTTTTTTACCCCAGTCTTGGTCCTTGCTTACGCCCCAGCCCCTGAGCGGTGGATACCTTCAGCCCTACTCCGTGGATGCATCTTTCTACCACAAAATTCCCGCAGACCGTCCCAAGGTCCAACTGCCCTTGGAACATATTACCTACTGGGAGCTAGCCGTCGAGGGCGGTACCAATACCCAGCAGGGCTACACGATTGGTACGGCGGATGACGACCTGCACAGCATTATCCAGAAGCTCAGTCCGACAATCACCTACACCCGCCGTGTCCGAGACGATGCCTATACCGAGATCCCCGGCGGCAATGACCGACACCTGAGTTTCATTGACGAGACCACCAATGATGTCGTCACCTGCTATCACACCCGCCTAGTCACCAACAGCTTGGACTTCGATTGTGACTGGGCAAGCGTCAGTGCCCTGGGTACGCTTGCGGACCAAGGCGGCGGGACCGATGCTGCCAAGATCCCCAACCTAGCGATGGTCCTCAGAGACGGCGAGGCCACCCACCCGACGGACCCCATTCCCCATGCCTTGGGCGGTCCCCTGGGGATCAGTTGGAAGGCGATGGTCTATCCGGCCTTGGGGGTGGACGGTTACATTGACAACATTAATTACGGGCTCGTCCCCTACGGCGGGGTGATCCAACTCGATCCAACTTTGGACTTGCTCACCGTGCGAGTTGAAGGGCGTCCTCTCAGCCTACCCGCTCGTCGCATCCTCCAGGCGATTCAGGAGTACGGCTACTACGTCTGGGATAACCGCAACGATAAGACCCCCACCGATAAGTGGACCGGGGCGAGTATCTGGACAACGACGGAGGCCAGCGAGTTCTACCCGTACCGTTACGGCAAAGGAGACGAACCAGCGGCAGGCATTGAGACGGTCAAAGCTGAACTTAAAGCCGTCATGGAGGACTACCGCGTCTATGTCGTCTTGCCCCTAGTCAAGAAGTAACCCCGATGCGGGCAGTGCGACTCTCCACGAGTTGACTGTAGACCTGGAGGGTCTGCTGGGTGATGAGGTCCCAGTTGAAATGGGTCTGGACGTGTTGTTGGGCAGTGCGGGCCATCCCCTGCGCCACTTGGGGATGGGCCAGGACCCAAGCCAGCGCGTCAGCACACCCCCCCAAGTCGCCCGTCTTGAAACAGGTCCCCCGTCCGCCTTGAGTGAGTTGACGGTGGACGGGAATGTCACTCACCACCACCGGGACCAATTCGCTCATCGCTTCCAGCAAGGCCAGGGGCAAGCCCTCCACGTCCGAGGGCAACACAAACAGCCCCGCGCCGCGCAGGGACTCAGCTAGCCGTTCGCCCTGCAACTCGCCGACAAAGACCACGTTGGGGTCCCCCACTGCCCAGTCCAGTAGCTGAGCCGTATAGCTGCCGGTATCACTCACGCCCCCGACAAAAGCCAATTTCCAGCCCGGTGGCGATAGCCGTTGGAAAGCTTGCAAGAGCAGGTCAGGACGTTTTTCAGGAACGAGACGGCCCATAAAGAGAATGTACCGGCCTGGGGTCAGACCCAGGGACTGCACATAAGTGAACTCAGGGTCGGAGGGGCTGAGTCCGGCAGGAGCGTTGGGGATGTAGACGGTTTCCCGTCCGTAGGTCTGGGTAAAATAGGCTCCCAGGTCCTCAGAGACGACGATGAGTTGTTGGGCAAACTGGACTGCACACCGTTCACCCCAATGCAGGAGAGTGCTGGAAATTTTGCCCCATTTGGCCCGTTGCCAGTCCAGCCCGTGGCAGGTGACAACCACCCCAGCGCGGGAGAGGCGGGGTAGTCCACTAAAGAGAGCCGGACCTAAGGCATGAATATGGATGATGTCATAGTGGGTTGCTTGGGCCACTACCGTCCCCAAGGCAGCACTCAAGAAGGCATCGCCGCCCTTGAGCCCCGGCACGGGTAGGGGCACCACCCGTATCCCCCGGTGATAACCACGCACTTGCGTATAGGAAGCTCGTCCGTAGAGGTCTACCTCGTGGCCCTGGGCCACCATCCGCCCGTATATCTCTTCACAGTGCCGCTCGACCCCGCCCTGTTTCGCGGGTAAGCCCTTTGACCCAATCACTGCAATTCGCATCGCCACTCCCTAACGCCACCGCTGCCACATATTGCGATAAACCGACTCAATCACCGCCCGTGCTGAATAGGGCTCAGCGGCCTTGACACACTGGGCAGCGGGAAAAGCCTGGGGTTCATGCACCACTCGCCGTAGAGCCTGAGCTAGAGCCACTGGGGTCCGCTCCTCCACCACCAAGCCACTGCCGGGGAGCAAGAGGTTGGGCGTCTCCCCAGCGCGGGTCGTGACCACGGGCGTACCACAGGCCAAGGCTTCGAGGGCGACTAGAGGCAGACCTTCGTAGACACTGCTCAAAACAAACCCATCTACCAGCCGTTGCAGTCGGGCTAACTCCGTTTGAGGGATAGCACCGAGCATCGTCACTCGCCCCACCAACCCCAGGCGACTAATCTCAGCCTGGACCTGCGCTCCCAAATCCCCCTCCCCGGCGATTAGTAGATGGACCAAGGGGTCAGCGAGTTGCTGCAAGCTCTGGACCAATAGCACCGGGTCTTTTTGGGGATGGAGGCGACCAGCGAACAGGAGGAAGCGAGTCGCCCCGTCTAGTTCTAGTTTGTGCGCTAACTCACGACGGGCTGCATCCCGCGCTGGTGGCGTGAGGGGCGAAAAAACTTCCTGGTCCACGGTGTTGCGTTGCAGGTGGACGCGCTGGGCTAAGGCCGGGTAGTGCCGGCGGTAGTGTTCCACTGCGGCCTGATTGCAAGAGAGGATTTCGTTGAATTGCTGAATGAGCCAGCCTTCGAGGGCCAAGTAGACCTTGGGGAACCGTTGCCAGAGAATTGCCTCTCGTCCCTGGGGGTTGAGTTGCTGGGCAATGTCGTTGTGGACAAAGAGGGTTTTTTCACCCTGCCAGGAACGCGCTGCCAGCGTCGGCTCTAGGCGGTGGAAATGGAGGAAATCTGAACTGAAATCGTGTTTCAGGAGGGCGGCGGTGTACTGGACGGTGATGGGGATTTTGCGACCGTAGTTGTCATTGGCAACGGTGAAAAGCGGCATAAACCAGAGGTCGCGCCCCGCGAGTTCTGCTTTGTGCCAGACCCCGGTGGGTACCGTGGGATCATCCTCAATCCCGACGAGCCGCAGTTCAAATTCAGGAGGTGCGTATTTCACGTAGGAACGCACCGTGGTCTGGATGCCGCCTAAGCTGTTACCCCAGGGATCAAACTGATAAAAAATAGTCAAGGTCGGTTTAGCCATGGCACATTTTCCTGGGGGATTAATTCCTATAATTCCACTGTGGGAAGCTAGGACTGGGCAAGCGCACACAGGGCGTCTACTTGCACAGGTTCCGATAAAAATGAACTGTCTTCACATACCTTAAGGAACTTGTAAAGAAACTACAACACAGGAAAAAGCGTAATCGCACTTACGCCTTTTACTTAGGGGTTTGTCTCTACAGCAAAGCGGTCAAAGACGAGGTTGACTACGGTCCCACTCTTAGAGGTGGTCATGATCCCCGCTCGACTCTGTTGGGTAAAGAACCGCCCCACCGCACCCCCGGTCAGGGTCCAAGTGGTGGGTAAGGTAACGAGGCCCGTATCAAAACCTGGTCCCACTGCCCGGTAAGCAGCCTGGACCGTACCTAGGCTGGGATCAGCCGTCAAAACGAGGTCTAGGGTCTCGATGGTACTAGGATTGGGCACCATGACGATGGAGCCGAGGGTGCTACCAACAGCTTTTTGTTCACCGTAGAACTGGATACCGGGCGTGCCATTACTTTGAGCTACCGCCACTAGTTTCACAAAGTTGTCTTGGTCAGGACCGAACACGACGCCGCCCTGCTGGAAGGGCAAATTCAGGTCAGCCAGGGGACCCACCAACCGGGTACTGACGGTGAAGCGGCCCGCCCGTCCGTCAAAACTCACGTTGAGGCCATTATTTAACGTGTTGTCGGTACTGCCGTTACTGCCGGAGGTCGTCGTTACACTCAGGGTCCCCAAGCCCGTCGTGTCTAAATCCAAGAGGCTGGGCACATAGGAGGCTGTACTGCTGAAGGTATCGTTTTTATTGCGCTGGGTAGCGGTGAAACCCGTGGCCTCACCGTCCACATCGGTCAAGGTACCGGGGTAGGTCTGGTTGAAATTCAGGACCAAAGCAGGCAGCGGGGCGGGGAGATTGGGGTCTTGCGCGGAGATCTCGGGTTTGGCGTTGGTCAGCAGGAATACTTCATCCTGGTAGTCGAAATTTTTACCAGTCTCAGGGTCGCTCGTATTGCCGTTGTCCTTAGCTGCTAACCACTGGTTGGGCACCAGCTTCCCCTGGGGATCGCGCACCGACCAGAACCGCCAGTTGTGCAAGGTATCCACTCCATTCACCGCATCTATATTGAGGTTGTCATCACTGGAGATCCCGTCATTCCTGATCCCGAAAGCCCGCGTCGGGTTGAAGCTCACGGAGCCGGGCGTAGGTGTGAAGCTACTACCCTGTTTGAAAATCTTGGGTAGGAGTTTTTGGTTCTCGCCGCCGCTCAGGTCGTTACTCCCTTGGACCTCGATGCCCGTGGGTGAGTCATCGTTATTGGTACCCGCGAAACTGTAAAGGATGAAGCCATTGCCGCCACTGCCCGGTTTGGCATAGAAACTGCTGTAGCCGTAGGGGTCGGGGACGCGCTTGCTAAAAGCGGCGAGGGGCCATAGTCGGACGGGGTTAGCAGCATCAGCCCGGACCCAGTAGGGCGAGTAAACTTCCTCCCCAACCCAGGTTTTAGCTCCACCCAAGACGTTGTTCTCTTGACCGACATGGGTGGACCAACCGTAGGCACGGCTAATCTCCGCCAGACTCGGTTCATTATTCCCCTCGTAGGTAATCGTGTTCAGTCCGGCGAGGTTGAGGATGAAGTTGGACTGGATGGGATCATCGCTCACGATGGTCAAAGCAGCGTAACACTCCCCATTTTTAGAGTGGGTCGGGTTGTTGCTGAGGCTGACTGTGCGTTGAGGCACGAATTCCACTATTAGGGTAATCGTGCTGTTGGGGGCTAGGGTAAGGGGCAGCATGGGCGGGGTCACAAGCCGAAAGTCGCTGGCCCTTTGGTAGTCAACTGTCCGTCCCGAGACAGCGTTATTAATTTCAGGAGAATTACCCAGGGTCAGCGCGGTGACGGTCAGTGCGCTATTGCCGATATTCTTGAGGGTGATGGTCTGGGGAGCGCGGGTTTCTTTTTTGACAGTACTAAAAACAAGGCGATTAGCAACAATTTTAGGGATTGGGGTTGTGATTTGCAGTTGACCTTCTGCCAAAACCGGGATGGACAGGGCTACTGCTAGCAAGCCGCTGAGCCGAGACAAAGGAAACATCGCGATTACCGTGAGAGGATACAGATAAAGTAAAGAATTTAGCTCCTTAAAATCAACCATGTAAACCACGTAACTATAAATAAAACTAAGGGAAATTGCTTAGATTTGAAAACTACTTGCGCCCGAAAAAAGCAGGGCTAATCTTTGCTAACCTCAAATTGTTGTGTAAAGTAGTTCCTAGATATTTCATACCCTGAACAATTAGTAAAAACCAAGTGCGGACTAAATCAAAGATGGGTAAAGCGATAAAGGCAAAAATATTCTGATGTAGACGGTCGCCATCGGCACCAATTCCCAGCTTGGGCTGCTCGGGGGGCGGAGCCTCATAGGTACCAAACATCCGGTCCCAGACTGTCAGTAAGGACCCAAAATTGACATCGTAATGGGTCTCCCCATGGTGGACATGGTGGACGGCTGGAGAGACAAAAATTTGGTCCCACCAACCAAAACTAACGTAAAAAGGCAGATGGTTCCAGACGTTGCGGACCTTGCTAAAAGCCAGATAAGTAAGGTAATACCCCGCCGTCTCACCCGCCGGTACGCCCAGGGGCAAGAGTAAAACAAAGGGTAGCCAATCCACCAATACCGCCGTCGGGATGACGGGCATCTGACGGTTGTAAACTGCATAAATAAAGTTGAAAGAAGTGGCGGAGTGATGAATCTTGTGGGTGTCCCACATTAATTTGCTGTGTTGTAAACGGTGGGTCCAGTACTGAATAAAATCGGTCAGGAGCACGTAAAAAATAAACCCGCCAATAGTCCCGCTTAATAACTGACTGCCAAATTGGGCGAAAGTGGTTAAGGGATAATGGCCCAACAGCCAGTTCTCCAAGCCTTTACCCTGGTTCTCGATGAACTTGCTGATGAAGACGGTGACGCTCAGCAAGTACAGGCCAAACAGGACCAACTCGATTTTGAACGATGGGGAGAGTTGGTGATGCGATTTGACGGTCTCCCAGACCTTACGCAGGGTGGTTTTGCGTAAAACGAAAGCCTGGAAGAGGACTACGCCCAGAATAATGGCGAGGGGCAGGGCCAAGGCTTTCCAAGCTCTGAGCAGTTGGGTCTCAATGAGGTAATCCCAAACCTTGATGAGCAAGGAAAACAGGCCTTGGTCAAGCAAGTCCGGCAGGCGTGCCTGAAAGTCCATGAGGGTTTCCTAGGGTGAGTGTGTCAGATAGGTGCAGCTATGGTTTTTGGATCACTCAGCACCGTGGCTATACCAACTAGGGGCCTTCCCTCTAGATGGGCGGGTAGCTCACTCCCCATCAACTCTAAGAGGGTCGCCGCCAAATCCACCACATGTCCTTGGAGGGCACTCCCTGGTAGGGTCTGGGGAGTACGGGCAAAAATAAATCCCTCGGGGCGATGACTCCCGGTGCGGCGGTAGGGGACTGGCCCAATCCGGCCCAAGGGACTCTCCAGCAAATCCGTCGGCTCATCCTGCCACACCACCACTAGGTCAGCATCGGGCAGGTTGAGGCTGTCATCTTGGGGACCAGAGCGGGTCCGGAGGACTTTTTTGACCATCGGTTGACCCGTGCGTCCATCTTGGAGTTGGTACAGCAGGGTGGTCAGTTCATCGCAGAGGGTATTGTAGCCGTCAGGGGTGATGATCCCGTGGGGTTCGCGGCCCTGGAGATTGATGCGGATGTAGCCCTCCGAGAAGCTAGGCAGGGCAAAGGCTTTCATCCGGGGCCAATCCGGTTGATACCAGGTAGTCGGCTGCCAAGCCAAAGGACCCATGGGCGGTTTCCAACCCAAACGACGGTGTAAACGTCCGGGGATCGCCTGTTTAAGGAGCCGTTTCAGGGGATTTTTGTCGCTCAGCCGATGGACCCGTTGGCTCCAATCACCCCGGCCCATGGGCGGACGCAGCAGGCTGGGCTTGCGGCCCGAGGCGGTCGAGAGCCGGGATTGACCGGCGAAGCTGAAGCGATACAACAACTCGGGCAGGAGAATCATGCTCGGTACATCGGTGTTATTGGGTCCGCTGCCGTGGGTCGAGAAGACGACCACGGCCGTCTCAGCGGGTACGTCCGCCAGCAGTTGCCCAATCGCTCGGTCCACATCTTCGTACACTTGGCGTAACGGGCTAGTTGTGGCTTGAGGGTCGTACAGGGGATGGTCCGGTTGACTCAGGTACCACAGATCATGACCCGCCGAATGGGTCTCACTAAAGACTGTCAAAAACAGGTCCCAGGGCTGTTGTAATAGCTCCCGACAGATGGCAGTCCTCAGCCGGACCCCCTCGTGGAGGGCCGCCTGGAGACGGGTCAAATAAGCTTGGTCATACCAATCGCCGTGGTCCTTATGTAAGGCCGGATGCCCACCATGACGGGCAATCAGCGCGGGTAGGACTTCCGGGGGCAGGGAATGGCTGGGGGTCTGGGGGGAGTGGGCACCCCAAGCCAGGACTTGCAGACCGTCAACCCTGGGGTCCAAAACTGTCTGGGGCATATCGAAGACCGCCACGCGCTTACCGGGGGCGAAGGCATAAAAGGGGGGGTACTGCCTATAGTCGTAGGCCCCGCCCTCAACCACGCTGTAGGTCTGGGGATGGTACTGAATCGGGGTCCAATACCCCGTACGTTGGGGTTGGCAACCCGTTAAAAAAGTCGTCCAAGCTGTTTCCGCTTTGTAATATTCAAGGTTTGCTAACCGACCGTAGGCACCCTGTTGGCGTAAACGATTTAAATTAGGTAAATAACCTTGGTCTAACCACTCTTCAATAAGTGCTGGGTCGGCGGCATCAAGGCCAATAGCAACAACTTGACTCACGTTTTGCTCCAAGGAATGGGGACGAGCAGGGTTCTAAATCAACGCTCACAATTAGGACATAAATTCCATGCCTATGAAGAATTATCATTCAAGGCTAGAGGGTGGCACAACCATGTAAACTGCGTAATTAAAACCTCTAGGGATATCAGAGTTTTTAGCTAGGGCTAAACTCGTATTAACGGACAGAGACTGGACTGGGAGCAGGCGAGACTGGTATTGCCACTCTGAGATCACCATTGCCGCCGTCTTGACCCCGCAGGAAGAACCACCACAACAGTCCCAGGGATACCAGCAAGCCGAGGAGTTCGGCCCAAGACCCCAGCCAGGGTGAGCCGATTTGGGCGACGAGATGGCTGAAGTTACCAAGTAGACAACCCTGCCATAACAAGTGGACCAGCCCAGTTAAACGTGTGCCCATCAAGTACAGGAGCGAACATAAAACCCAGGCCAAGTAAAAGCTCGACTCCGACCCGAAGTGGTAGCTGAAAAGTGGTTGCCACAGGTTCCAGCAGACTAGATTAATTAACACAATCAGGGCCAAGGAAAGCAGTAAGGACCCGTACCCTACGCCCTGAAACACTCGGTAGGTCCCCTTTAGGTAAAGTCTGAAGGCGTGCATTGTAATTTCCGCTGGGTTTGCATCAACTAATTTGGTGTGGCTGAGCCGGCGAGGAGAGGAAGGTGCGGCTGAATGGCGGCTTGGTAGCGTTGGGCAACCTGTTGCCAAGTGGGGATCAAGTCCGGTTGCGCGGCAATCCTTTGGGCCATTTGCTGGAGTTGGGCACGGGGGGGCGGGTTTTTGAGGAACTGGCAGTAGTCCGGGGTGGTGTTCTCGACTAAGAAGCCCCGGGGTCCCTCAGCGAGTAGTTCCGCCATCCGGGGTGAGGGTAGGGTCAGGACCGGACGGGCGGCGGCGAGGTATTCGGGGACCTTGAGACTCGCTACCGTCAGTTCACCCCCTTGGAAAAGCTCGCGGCGGTAGGGAGCCACACAGAGGTCCGCCGCTGCAATATAGTGGGCGACCTCAGCTTGGGGTACCCGTCCCCAAAAAGTGACCGGGGCTTGGTGGGCGCGAGCCAGGGCTTCGAGTTCACCGCGTTTGGACCCGTCACCAATGATGTGCAAGACGACGCCCTTGGGTTGGATTTGACCCAAGGCTTCAATGAGGGGACCGGGTTCCTGGATATAGCGATTGAGGGAACCCACGTAGGTCAGGATGTACTGGTCCTGGGGGAGACCGAGGCGGGCACGGGCGGTGGCTTGGTCTTGGGGATGGAAGATCTGGGGATCAATTCCGTTGGGGATGGCATAAATCGGCGTGGTCGGGGCTAGGTAGCCCGATTCGCGCAGGAAATGCTGCATCTGGGTGGTCTCGGTAATCACGCCCTGACAACCCCGGACCCAACCCCGGCGCAACTCCGGCAACCAACGGCGAAATAGGATGGTCGGTAAATTTTTGAGGATGCCCAGTCCCCGCCATTGCCCCGGACTCTGGGTGAACTCAGCGTGGTGAATCGCCAGCCCCGCCACGCCCTGCCGCCGAAAAGCCTGGGCAAACAGACCCAAGAGGTGCCATTCCTTCTCAATCACCAAGTCAAATTGCCCCCGGTGGTCCGCCGCAAAACGTTGGATCTGCTGTCCATAGTCCCAGGCGGCCTGGGGGTCCAAGGGCGTGAAATAACCATTGGAGTTCGCCGTAGGGTCGGGGCGGTCCAGGATGGTCAAGGTCCGGCAGGGTAGCCCCTGCTCTTCTAACAAGGACCGGAAGACCAGCGTGACCTCAAAATCCTGACTCAGGTGCTGGAGGATGGGTAGGGTGCTCAAACAGCGCGGGGAGTGGGCGATATAGTTGATCCCTGGCAGCGCAAAGCAGATCCGGGGCTTGGTTGGTGTTTTAGTTTGCATGGGATTTACCGGATAAAGAGAAGTTAGGCCGGGAGGGTCTGGAGGTTGTGGTAAGACCAGTAGAGCCCGCGCCGCGCTAAGAGTTGGTTGTGTTCGCCGTCTTCGAGGATGCGGCCCTGCTCCATGACGATGATGCGGTCGGCGTTACGGACGGTGGCTAAACGGTGGGCGATGACCAAGACCGTGCGGTTCTGGCGTAAATGTTCGAGGGCATCTTGGACCAGCCGTTCGGACTCTGAGTCTAGGGCACTCGTCGCCTCATCCAGGATGAGGATCTCTGGGTTCCGCAGGATCGCGCGGGCAATGGAGATGCGCTGGCGTTGGCCCCCCGAGAGTTGGATACCCCGGTCGCCCACCACGGTCTGATAACCCCTGGGTAACTGTTCAATGAAATCGTGGGCGTGGGCCAGTCGGGCCGCTTCCATCACCGCTTCATCGCTGACCCCACTCATCCCGTAGGCAATGTTGTCGCGCAGGGAGGCATTAAAGATGTAGGTCTCTTGGCTGACAATCCCGATGGTCTTGCGGAGCGAAGCCACGTCATAGGTGCGGATATCCACCCCATCTACCAGAATCGCGCCGCCCGTCACATCGTAGAAACGGGGCACCAAGGCCGTGAGCGTAGATTTCCCCGCCCCCGAAGCCCCGACAATCGCCACCGTCGTCCCCCGCGCAATCGTTAGGTCCACGCCACGCAATACCGGATTCTTACCGGGATAGGCAAAGTAGACATCCTCAAGCTGGATATTCGCCTGTAGCCCCGGGAAGGTCTTACTACCGACGGGTAGGGGGTGCTTCTCGTAGAGGTTCAAGGACTCTAGGACTTTGTTGAGGAAGGGCAACTCCTCTTGAATCGAAGCACGGGCAACATTGAGTTTACGCAGGATGGGCGAAATCCGAATTAGGACCAGCATGAAGACGAGTAGACCCGAGATCTGCAAGATACCGGGCTTAATCAAGTAAAGATAGGAGCTAATCAGAATTAACATCGCCAGGGTGAGGGTGGTCGTCTCGGTGATTGGGTCTACCCAGGCTTGTTTGCTGATTAGATCATGGTGGGCTTTGACTTGGCGTTGGGTGAGGTTGCGGAATTGACTGACCTCATATTCCTCCGTGCCGTAGGATTTAATAATTTGGATGCCCGAGAGGATATTGAGGACCTTGAAAGCTAGTTCCCGGCCTAATTCTGTCGTTACCCGGCTGTACTGTTTAATCTGTTTGAGCAGTAGATTCATCCCCAGGATCACCAAGCCAATCATAGTGGCAACCAAGAGCGTCAACTGCCAGGAAACTAATAACAAGACACTCAAGTAAGCCCCCAGGGTCATCACACTGGTCAAGCCTATGAAAATATGACCCATGAGCATTCGTACTTTGTTAACTTCACCCTGGAGCGTGCTGGTTAGTTTGCCGAGTTGGACATTGTTGAAGAAAGATAGGGGCGCATAGAGGTAGGTGCGGTAGAGTTTTTCGCGTAAATATTCGACCGCATGTTCTTTGTAATGAGCGGTCCAGACTTGGGCTAGATAGTACATCACGCCCTTAAAAAGTAATGACCCAATCAGGACAATCGCGAATAAGGTCAACAATTCTTCTTTGGATTGGAGCGCGAACCAGGCGTTAAGGTCCGTGGCCCAAGAGCCGGGTAACTGAAACTTGGCCTTTTCATCCAAGAAGACTCGCAAAAAGGGGACCAGTAAGCCAATCCCTAGCCCATCCAGGAGGGAGGCAATGAACATGGCCCCCAAACCGGCATAGAGGTGTTTGCGGGGAATAGTCTGGGTGGCGGCGATCAGTTGGCGCAGACGACCAAAACGTTGGGGGGCGGCGGTAGTCATGTTTTTTAACACAGCGTTACCTAGATTAAAACAAAGTTGACCTGATCTCGGTACCTAGGGAGCTGGATGGAACCAAACTTGACTCAAATAGCCCCAGCGTAAGGCTAGCCGCATCCGGGCCGGGACCTGGATGCGTAGGTTGGGCCAGACTTGGGCGACGAGCCACTTGGGTCTGAGGTCGTGGCGGAACCGCCAGAAGCTCTGCCAGCGTTGTCGTCCCTGGGGTTCGCCAAGAATGCGTTCGGCGACAGCTTCGGAGCGGCCTTGCCAGTAGCTGCGGCGGATTAACCAAGCCGGGTTCACTCGTGCTTGGGGGACCCAGTGGCGGACCCCGGCCTGGGGTGCGTAGTAGAACCCTCCGCCCTGTTGTTGGAGGGTCATATTCAGGAATTCCTCTTCACAGGAAAGTAGACTCTGCCCCCGGCGGCCCAACTGCTCACAGAAGCCGCCAGTCTTGACCAAAGCGTCGCGCCGGTAGGTGATATTTGCGCCGTAGGGGAACTTGTTGGGCGGGAACCACTGCCCTTGGTCGCCGTAATCGAGGACCGTGAAACTGTGTTCCATAGCGGGATTGACCCAACTGGGCTTGGGGGCTTCGTAGAGGGCGTAGATCGGGCCACCGATACAGACCGGGGTGGGCTGGGTTTCTTTGAAGGTCGTGACGAGTTCCGTTAACCAAACCGGACTGGGAATCGCATCGTCGTCCAAAAAGGCCACATACTCGCCCTGGGCGGCTTGCCAGCCCGTGTTGCGGGCACGGGAGAGGCCCTGGACGGATTCGTAGTGGTACTTGAGCGGTAGCTGGTCTTGGTAGGCCAGAGCCGCCCCACGGGTGTCATCGGTGGAGCGGTTATCCACCACCAGCACCTCGAACAGCGTGGGGTCTAGGGTTTGTTCACAGAGACCCGCCAGGGCCAGTTTGAGCCGGTCTGCTCGGTTGTAGGTGCAGATGACGACAGAAATGAGGGGCATGGGTCAGTCCCTTACCGTAAAACGGCTTGATAGGTCTCGACGAGTCGCCGTTGGATGGTGGTCCAGTCGTATTTTTCTAAAAGATTGGGGCTGTAGTAGGGCTGGGGCTGGGGACCGAGGCGGGCCGTTTCTGCCAGGGCGTTAGTAAGTCCTTGGGGGTCCTGGGGAGCGTAGAGCCAAGCGAGGGGCTCTTGGTCCTGGAGGTCTTGGACGAGATCGGTGAAGGTGCCTAGAGCGGGGGCGATGATTTTTTTACCAAAGGAGAAGGCGAGGACTGCCGCCCCGGAGTTATGGATCTGGCGGTAGGGCAAGACTACATAATCAGCACTGTTCATGTAGACCTGGATCTCGGCGTTGGGGATTAAACGGGCTTCCAGTCGGATGCGCGGGTCGTCATCCATCGCTGCTTTAATCTCAGCCAATAGTTCCGGTTGGTTACATTTACCGGCAATCACCAAGCGTATCGGGCGGTCAGTCGCCAGGGCACGGAAGCTCTGGATCAGGTCCGGTACGCCCTTGTAAGACTCAATGCGTCCGAAAAACAGAAAAACAACTTCAGCGGTCCCCAATCCCAGTTGGCGGCGGCATTCGGCGCGGCCTTGATTATTTGGGTAGTCGGTCAGGTAGTGACCGTGGGGGATGACGGTAATTTTGCTGGGGTCACAGCGATAGGTCTCTTGGAGTTGCTGCGCCGTGTGCCTGGAGAGAGCTACTACTCGGTCACAGCAATCAATCAAAAATTGACGAGTCTGACGTTCTAGTTGCGAGTGGGCACCCTCGGGCAGCATCAGGTTATGGGCGTGCCAGATGATCCGGTAGCCCTGGAGTTTTGCCAAGGCCAGGGTCAAACAAAATTTGGCACTGGGCACCACGAGTTTGCGCCAGTCCCGTTCAAAATAAAACAACAAAAAATGGATATGAATAATCTCACAGCACCGCTCGCCCCGCAGCACCCCCCGCAATACCGAGCGGTAATCAAAGGGCTGGAGGTCAATCCCGTATTGCTCTAGGCCCCCATTGAGACTGGTCAAAAAAGTATTGCCTTCGAGGGCGGGCGGGAGGACGCGGACGCGGACTTGGGGGGAGCCCGTCACTGTGATTTTGCTGGGGCGGGTCATCATGACTTTTTCACCACGGGCGGAACCACATAGAGGGTGTTTTGGTTGAGGACTTGGCGCACTTCAGCTTGGACGGCTTGGAGGTTCTTACCCCGGTCAGCGGAGAGTTCTTCGGCCCTAACCACAGTCCACACACTCAAGCTGGTCCCTTTACTACCCGGTAAACTGCGGTCTGGGCGGTTGTCATTGACGTAGAAGCCGTAGGTCTGGATCGCTTCGAGGATGCGCCGCGCCGGGAGGCTCAGGCTGCGTCCGTCCACTTGGATTTGCTTGAGGTCAAGCTTGGGATCGAGTTGGAGGATGCCGCCGTAGGGGACGAGACCTGTATTGACGCGCTGGATATATTTGTCCATACCCAAACCGGGATAGACGATGGCCTTCCAGTTTTGCCCGATGGGTCCGGTCAGGGCATGGGGGATCGGTTGGTTGGGATTGTTCGCCTCTCCTTCGCGCAGGACCATGGCGAGGTTGGGGATCTTGGTGGCATTGGTCCCGCCGCCTTGGTCGCCCAAGTTGCCGAGGTGAGTCGGTCCGGCGGTGTATTTGCAGGTGAGTCGGCCCCCGCCTTCACTGAGCTTGGCTTGGAAACAGGTGAAGACCGTGTTATCGGTGCTGTCCACGATGGTCAAATGCTTGTCGGTCCCGCCCGCCGGGATCGCATCCAGGATATTGAGGGGCAGACGGCGACGGAGGATCTGGTTGTCATCCAGGCGGCGCAAGGTCTGGGGCGGGTCATTTTTATCGGCGATGATGAAACCCTGCTGGGTGTTGGTCCCGCCGCGCGCGGCGAAACTGACGGAATTGATGTATCCCACGGGCAGGGCGACCCTGGGGCTATTGGTGGGGATCGGTTGATAGAAGGTACTGTCTACGGAATAGGGCTGGCGGTAGGGACCCAGGAGGGGTTGGGGGGTCTGTTTGGACCAAGTGCGCGGTAGGAAAGTCCGCAACTCCTTGGGGGTCAGCGAGAGGTCAATCCCAAAATTACGGTACATCTGGACGATTTCCTGGCGTTTGGCACTATAGCCGGGGGCCAGTTGGACTTCTGGGGTGCTGGTACGCTCCAGGATTTCATTGACGGAGCGCGAACGGGCGGTGGGATGGTCTGGGTAGACGCCCAACTCAGGGCTGGGGAGGGCTAGGGCGGGACCCGCGAGGGCCAGCAACAGTAAAAAGGCAGGTTTCATAAAGGCTCAGGGAGAGGGCGGATAAGCCGGGTGGGGTCCGTGGACCCCCGGCGACAACAAGCAGGAGGAGATTCGCTTTTCTCACTATCGAAAATTTCCACCGTTTTCCCCAGAGTCAAAGCCGTAGGGTTGGTGGGGCTTTAGCGCAATCCCAGGGGGGCACCGTTGCGGTGGGCGCGGTCGGCGGCGCGGATACCGAGGTAATGGTTCCAGACGACGACCAATTTCATGTAGTCCTGGGGCACCTCCCAGGGGCGGCTCTGTCCGGTCAAGACCCGGCTGGCGCGCCACAAAGTCGTCCAAGGGTAAACGACTAAACCTGCTAAAAGCCGCTTGAGGAGATACTTCGCGGGCTGGGGCGGGGTGGTCAGCTCGGGATACCGTTGGGCCAAGAAATACCAGCCATAGGCATCCCGTTGCAGGACACGGGTGAATTCGGCGAAGTTGGTCCGGTAACGGTGGTAGGCCAGACCCCTTAGCCCTGGTAAGAAATGCAGGGTAAAGCCAGCTTTGAGGACCTGCCAACTCAGTTCCACATCCTGACCGCTGAAATGTTGCTCCTGAAAAAGTCCCACTCGGTCGAAGACTTCCCGGCGGTACATGACATTGGCGGTGACGGCGTAGGGGGGGTGAGTGCCTTGGCCCCGGTCGTGATCCGGGCTTTTGAAGACATAACCCTCGAAGTAATCCACAAAGTTGCTCGTGGTCTGGGGCACAATCGCCCCGGCGACCCCGCCCACGGTCGGCCCCGTGAACCCGGCCCAGAGGTCGCTCAGCCAATGGGGACTGACCACACAATCGGCATCGGTGAAGGCAATAAATTCACCCCGCGCCGCCCGGATCGCGCAGTTACGAGCCGCGTAGGGACCGGGCGTAAGTTCCCGCAAGAGCCGGATTGGAGCCGGATAAGTTCTGACAATCTGCGCTGTCCGGTCCCGCGAATTGTTATCCACCACCAGGATCTCCAACCGCTCCTCAGGCCAATCCAGTTGTAAGAACGAATCCAGCAGGGCCGGAATCTCCTGTTCCTCGTTGAAGGCCGGAACAACGACGGTGATAAAAGGCAGCGTGACCATGACAACTCCAGGTAAGAAGGCCCCTCCGCCCCACTAGTGGGGGACTAAGGCAGAAGAGGTAAGACAAAAAAACAGAAGACCAGCATTCTTGCGCCCCTACCCTGCTTGGGGGGTAGGGGGCGGTGTTAGCCTTGGCGTTTTAGCCAGTCCTTGACCAAGTATGGGAAATGGATCAGTTTGCTGTATCTTTGATTGAAAGTTTGGTAAGCCGACAGACGACGGGCGAAGTCGGGACCCTGCTGGGCGACTTGCTGGGCGAACCGTTGCTGGGCGAATTGGTAAAGCTCTAGGTCGAGTTGGTTATGGGCGACGACGAGGTCGCGGTCGGCTGGGGTGAGCGGGTCGCGGCGGTCACGGGCAGTGTTGACTTTGACATAGGTGAGGTTGACCGTAGGCCAGCCGAATTCCTCTTGGAGCAAAAGTAAACTCTCGTCAAAACGTTCGGTCAGGCCGACTAGGGTGAAATGGGCCTCAATGTTGCGCTTGGCCCGAGCAAGTACGTCCGCTGGGGCTTCCTCGGGGTCCACCATCCCAGCTAGAGCCCGCGTCTGGAAATTTTGTTGCCAGTCACTCGCGGCGAAGACTTCAATATTCTGCGTGACCTTGGCATAGAAGGGGCGTTCATCGGCTTTGTTGCGCGTGTAATAAAAGGCCGAGACCGTGCGGCTAATTGGTTCCCGCAACATCGTCACGTAGCGCGACTGGGCGGGGAAGAGTGGGGCCAATCCGAAGTGCGTCGTCGCATGGAGGTGATAGTAGCGATAGCCCTCGCGCTGGGCCACGGGCAAGGCTTTGAACTGGTCCAAGGTCGGGTTCTCAACGGAGAAAGTCTGGGCGGGGGCGTACTGGCGACGCAGGATACGGTTGAGCGTGCTACCAGCGGTTTTGTAGATGTGCAAAAAGACGAGGGGCGGCTTCATGGTTGCTTACTCAAGATGGGCAGGTTCCACAGGCTCACATCAAACCCGTGGGCTTGTAGACCTTCGAGGTCGTCCTGTAATTGCTGGAGGACGAATGCCCGCTGTTGGGGGGTCATCTGGACTTTTTGGCGGCGTTGGTTCTGAAGAAGGAGCCGGAGCAGGGGTTTTTTGAGGGCAGGGGGAACACGACGACTGAGGTTCAAGAGCAGGGGGAATTGGTTCAGACCCGCCCACAGTTTCCGAGTCGCCGCTTCGTTGTGGACCTTGGCGAGTTGCTGAAATTCAAACTCGGGGTCAATTGCCAGGAACAGACACAACTCCCGCAGCACTTGGTCGGGGTTGCGCTTGAGGTCCTCAAAGGCCACGACTTTAATATCCGCCGCCGGGAAGCGTTGGCTGTATTGGGCCAACTGGTAGGCGTACTTGGAGATGCCCACTAGGTCGCTGTTGGGGGCCATCAGAGCTTGGGCGAAGGGTTGGGTCGTCCAGCCTTGGTCTACGGCGTGTTCGTAGTGGGACTCGATGCGCTCTAGGGGATTGCGTAACAGATAGATGAATTTGAAATTCCGCCCGCTGGTCTGGATCTGATGGGCGGGGTTGCCGAGTTGACCGTAGTGCCCGTACTTGGTGTAGCCCGTGGAGGCTTCGAGGGCCAATTGACCGGGGAGGACCCTCTGGGGCCAGAGGCTCTCGTACCAGTCCCAGCCCTTGGCCCATTGGGAATCAAGACTAAAGAAGTGGGGTTCTTTTTGGGCACAAGGGGCAATCTGCGGGTGTTGGGCTAGGTAATGAAAGAGGCTGGTCGTCCCCGACTTCATCGCGCCGATGATCAAAACAAAGTCACGAATCATGGCTTACGGTCCCTTGGCGGCTGTAGTGACGGTTTAACTGGTGCCACTGGTCTTCACAGAGCGCGTGGATCTCTGGGTGCAATCCTGTCAGCGTCCGGGTTTTGACCAGACTCGGTAACAGACTCGCGCCGTAGCTCGGTTGCCAGGGCTGACCGATGAACTGGTAGACCCTGGGGAAATGACGATTGGGTTCCTGGACCAGATCCGTGTAGGCGACTAGTTGCACCCTGGGGTCTTGGTCAAGCTTGAGATCAACGTAAATGCGGTTTCGCAAGTACCAAAATAAGGCCGCGCCCTCTTCATCACTCAACCCGCGTTCATGACAGCGACGGACCAAGTTAATTAGCTCTGGACTCAGCCGCTCGCCCCGCCAACCCAGGGTCCGCCAATCCGCTTGACTAATTCCCTGCATGATCTCCCGTTGATGACTGCCCCATTTTTGGATCGCCGAGTGGACGACCTCTGGGTAAGCCCGATATAGCCACAACACCCGCGCCTGGGGGAAGTGGGCCAAGAGTCGGTCAGTGTGGTGCGCGTCACAGATCGGTTTGAAAACCACGGTCTGACCAGGACTCCGCTGGACCAACCGCTCAATCGTTGTCAAATCGCGCAGGCAGTAATCCCGGAAAGCCGCATTGGCGCGGGCTTCGTCGTAGAGCGTGACCTGAGGGCAACGGTCAATCACCTCCATCAAGATGCCTGTCCCCGAGCGGTGGCAGCCCATCACAAAAACCGGGGTCTTAGGTAGCGTCTGGTCGAGGTGGCGCAGTTGCCAATGTCGTTTCTGGAACTGTTGGAGCCGCAGACTGAGGGCTTTGCTGATGCGCCCGAGGCCCTGTTGACTGCTTAGACTCAGATTAGAAGCTTTCATCGGACCAAGCCCCAACGCTGGATATCAAACCCGTACGCTCTCTGGAGCTGGTTCAAATCCGCTTGCAGTTCGCCCAAAAGAAGTTCGCGTTGGGCCACGGTGAGTTTAGTTTGTTGAGCACGGGCTTGGCGGGTCATCAGGGTCATCAGTTGTTGACGAGCAGACTTGGGTAGGTACCGGCTCAAGGCTTGCAGCCAGGGATATTGGTCCTTGAGACGGTGCAGGTAAGACCAATATTTACGCTCCTCCCGCCCATTGTGGGCCTTGGCAGTAAAGGTAAAGTCCGCGTCAATGGCCAGGAATTCACACAGATCCCGCAGCGTCTCGTTGGGGTTGTGCTTGAGGTCCTCGAAGGCGACAAGTTTAATCTGATTCGCCGAAAACCGAGCTGAGTATTGCGCCAACTGTGTTGCGTATTTTGAAATCCCAACCAAGTTGTTGTCCCGCTCGGCAAGCAGTTGGGTAAGGGGGTGCTTAATCCAGCCTTGGTCTACCCCGTGGTCATAGTGGGACTCGATGCGCTCTAGGGGATTACGCAACAAGTAAATAAACTTGAAATTAGCGTCCACACTCTGCATCCGCTGTGCTGGGTTCCCGACGCGACTATGGCAACCGTATTTGGTGTAGCTTGTCGAGGCTTCAAGAGCCAGTTGACCCTGGCGCACCCCCTGGGGCCAGAGGCTCTCGTACCAGCCCCAGCCCTTGTCCCATTGGGAGTTGAGGCCAAAGAAATCCGGTTCTTTTTTGATACAAGCGGCTATCTCGGGATGTTGGGCTAAGTAATAAAAAAGACTGCTCGTCCCGGACTTCATCGCACCAATAATCAACACGAAATCCCGAATCATGCCCTACCCCCGGTCAACCGCCGTAACTCATAAACGCTCTGCTGTAACTGCTGGTAACGGGCGGGTTTGAGCCATTGCATCAGCCCCAGGGCCAGCCCCAACCGCCAGGATTTCACCGTGTATTTGCAGGGCGGATAATGGGCGTGGGCGCGGTCACGCAAGTAGGCCCCGGCTTGGTAGTCGCCACTCGCCACACACTGCCAAGCTCCATAGAGGTAGTTATGTCCGTAGCTTTTACCGCGCAGGGGTAAGAGTTCCAGGGGCACAGTGCGGTAGGTCTTCTCAATAACTTTGTAAATTTCCTGTTCCATACGCTTGACGTTGCGCGAGACACTGACCGCCACTTGACGGTAGCGAATCAACGGTTCACGGATCACTTTGAATGGATATTTTGCGGCAATCCGAATCCACAGGTCCCAGTCCTCCGTGCCGTGCAGGTTGGGGTCAAAGACTCCCACTTCCGCTAGACAACTGCGGCGCACCATCGGCGAACTGCCACAGCCTACGCTATTGCGCTCAATCAGTTGGGGATAGACCCAGCCCTCGGACTGTGAAGCCAAGACTCGGCCCTTGGCAACCCCGCTACCATCAGCCAGCATCACCCACACATCCACCAGACCCACTTCAGGATATTGGTCTAGGCATTGCACTTGCTTAGCAAGTTTGGTCGGCTCCCACAGGTCATCGGCATCCAGAAAGGCCACATACTCGCCTTGGGCTTGGGCCAAAGCCGTGTTCCGGGCGGCAGCGGGACCCTGATTGACCTGGGTGAAAAGTTTAATCCGGGGATCGGTCTGGGCTTGGACCCAAGCCCCCGTCTGGTCCGGGCTCCCATCATCTACCACCAGGATCTCGAAGTCCTGGAAGGTCTGGGTGAGCACACTCGCTATCGTCTCCGGCAAGTAGGCCAGGGCCTTGTACGCCGGAATCACCACCGATACTTTGGGCATGGATTATCTCGCAAGTAGCTGTTGGATCAAGTCGCGGTAATGCAGAGCCATCTGGTCCCAGCCGAACCGTTGAGCGTTCTGACGTGGGCGGTCTTGCCAAGGCGTAGCCAGAGCCTCTTGAATCGCTTGGGCGTAGGACGCGGGGTCGGTCACATCACAAAAAACCGCTCCTCCCGCCAAGGTCCGGCGGCGGTTGGGGTCGTCGGTGGTGACTACCGGGCGGTTACAGGCTTGGGCCTCTAGGTAGGACAGGGCGCAGGGTTCGTCCACCGAGGGCAGGGTGAAGACATCGGCGCGGCGATAAACCGCAGGCATCTGGTCGTAGGGGTAACTCGCCAGGGTGAATCGTTCACCTAACAGTTTGCGGCCTAGGTCTAGGAAGTAATCCCGGTCCGCCCCTTCACCCACCAGCCAGAGGTGGACGTTGAGCTTGGCACAGGCACGAATTAGTAACTCTGGGCGTTTGTGGCTGTTGCAGCTGAGACGGGCCACACACAGGATCACCGGACCCTGGGCGGGTAAGGGGAAGCGTTCACCCTCAGGCTGGAAGCGTTGGAGGTCCACGCCGTTGTGAATCACACTCACGGGTTGCTCGGGGCGGTGGTCCCTTACCACTTGGGCCATCTGCTCATTAAAAACGACTAAGTGGTCCGGTTTGAAGCTGAGATTACGACGCAACGGCTTTCCTCCCGCCGCCAAGCCGGCGTGTTCCGTAAATAGCACGGGCACGCCCTGGACGGCCCGGACCACGGCAGCCACCGCCAGCCCGCCGTAGTCGTTGTTCGGGAAAATCAAGTCCGCCCGTGAACGCAACAGGCCACCCAAGGCCGGGAAAAAGGCTGTCGCGTGTTCCACCAAGCCGCTCGGGTTACGGCTAAAGGTCTTCAGCAGGGGGGTTAATAATTTCTCACGCCAAGGGGAGCGGTGGGCACGGCTGAGACTTGCTACCGGGCGGCAAAAAGGCTCCACCATCGCCCCACAAAACAACTCCACCTCGAAGTAGCGGTTCAGTTGCCGCGCTAGCTCTAGCGTGTAAACCTCCGCCCCGCCGCTCCAGTTCAGCCCGCAACTGGGATGGAGCATGGCGAGCCGGGGGCGAACTAAGCGGGGTTTAGCAGTGGTTGTCCGCATGCTGGTCATGGTTGGTTTTCTTATTTAGGTGAACTAGTAAAAAGCAGTTTACGATCAGATTTCGCGGCCCGTTGAACCAGGAGCGGAGCAGTTTTAGGCCAATGCCAGCCCGCCACCGCCAGCATCGTCCACCAGTAGAACCAGAAGGTTGTGTAGTTCCAGACGTTATCAGCAATCATCGCCACGAGCAACCCGGCAAAGACGGCAATCAGGACCTGGCACAGTTCGCGCTGGTCCGAGCCGGGTAGGGCCTGCCGCCAGAGTTGGGTCAACCGGGCTGCGATCGCCCCCAGCAACCCCAGGAATAAAGTGAACCCGACTACGCCTGTTTCCACCAACATCATTAGGTAGACATTGTGGGCCGAGATCCCATAGGGCGAAACCTCATCGGCAGTCCGTAGTCCGTAGCCCAGGACCGGAGCCTTTTGCCACGCCACAACCAAGAAAGTCCACTGGGACAACCGCCAATTAAAACTGTTGCCCTCAGGTAGGTTCGCCGCACTGGAGAAGGAAAGGGTGCTATTGAAAAGCGGGGTATTTTGCAACTTGTCCAACCGCCGTTGCCCGACCTCGGTACTGAAAAAGACCCCCAGGAAAACCACCACCGCCGCCGCCCCAAACAGTAGGTTACGGGGTTTGAGGGTAAAGAGCGCGTAAACCGCCAAAAACCCAAGCATCATCACAAACCCGGTCAAGGCCCCAGTCTTAAAGAAAACAACCCCGGCGGGGACTAGTAACAACAACCAACGTCGCTGCTTCGTCTGCCGGTAATGCCAAATCAGTAATCCGACAAAAATTACCAAGAAATCCGCCAGCGCGTCGGGGTGAGTCAAGGTACTGGCAATCCGTCCCCGCACCGTAAACACTTCCACCAGCCCCACCCCCAGCGGGATGACCAGTGCCAATAGGAGATAGCTCAACAACTGCCGGGGCGAGACTTTATCCTTAAGCTGCATTACGAGGAAATAAATCAAGACCAAGGAGAGCATCCGCGTCCACTCCCGGAATGCCTCATCCGCCACCAAGTAACTATCAAAGAAGCCCAACCCCGCAAACAGGGGCCAACACCCCATCAACAACACCCAGCCCGCAAACACCCAGAGGAACCAATCCCCTTGGACCGGCTTGCGTTGGAGCAGGGTGAAGAACAAATACAGCAGAGCCACGCCGTCAATGACCAGGGCCAAGGCCGCCGGGATCTGCGCGGTGGTCAGGATATCCAGACTAGAGCGCATGACGAGTAGGGTCAGCACCGCCAACTCAAACTGCATCACGATAAAAGCCGCCCCCAGCACCCCCACCACCGCTAGGGCGACCAAAATGGGCTTCAACCCCGCCACCACCGCCACCCCGACGCCGACTAAGGCGCAGATGAGGACGAGGATCAGGTCCTTGGGTTGTAGGGTAGGCCAAGTGAATTGCGCGTTAGTCATCGGGTATCCGCCATAAAGAATGAAGCGGCCTGGAACCAGACCGCCTTTGATGAATTTACAGGAGCGTTTTAAGCCGCGAGTGGCTTAAGCCGCGAGTCCCTTAAAACCAACACTGACGCAGCGACCGTTGGTGACAATGGAACGGATCACTTCATCGCCCACGCTCACGTGGTCGTCAGCAGTCCAAACGATACTGTCCAGGACCCGCGCACTGGGTTTGACCACGGTGCCATTACCAATGCAGCTATAGCCCATGACCACGGCCCCAGATTGGATATGGCAATGGTCGCCAATCAGCACATCCCGCGAGATGATCGCCCCCGGCTCAATTACGGTGTTGCGGCCTACCCGTTGTTTCAGTTCCATATGGGTCAATAATTCCCAGTTGGTGTAGAGATACTGCGAAAGGGTCCCCACATCGGACCAGTAAGCATCGGTCTGCATCGCGTAGAGCGGCAACCCCATCTGGAGCAGTTTTGGAAACAACTGATGCCCAAAGTCGAAAACTTCATCCTTAGGAATATGGTTAAAAACTTCCGGCTCCAGGATGTAGATTCCGGTGTTGGCTCGCCGGGATTTCTCCGTACCCGGCGCGGGTTTCTCCTGAAAAGACTGGATGCGGCCCCTTTCATCGGTCACCACCACGCCGAACCGCGCCGGGTTGCTGACTTCCTTGACCGCCATCGTCGCCATCGCGCCACTCGCCCGGTGAAAGGCTAAGAGTTGAGTCAGGTCTAAGTCCGTCACGACATCGCCAGAAACCACCGCGAAGGTCTCACTGCCCAAGAAATCGGCCTGACGCCGGACCCCGCCCGCTGTGCCCCACAACTGGTCTTCCCAGGAATAGCAGAGGTTAACACCGTAGGCATGACCATCGCCAAAAGCTTGCTCAATCCGCTCACCTTTGTAATGCAAGTTGGCAACGAGGTCTAGGAAACCGTGGGTGCGGCAAAGATCCATCACTCGGGCCATGACCGGACGATTTAAGACCGGGATCAACGGCTTAGGAATCTCGTCGGTAAACGGGCGCAGCCGAGTGCCTTGTCCAGCAGCAAGAATGAACGCTTTCATCTAGGGTCTCCTCAGATAAGACGGGGTAAGTCCCGCTTGAATGAAATTTAAAGTAAACAGAAAGTAACACTTTGGGCCTGGGGTCCTGATCTACCCCAGGAGCGAACTCAGAAAGTCCGCCCGCCAAAAAATATCGTCTGGAACAGTTGACCGATGGGACCCAGGATCGTCCCAATCATGTCCGCTGTCTGATGGAAACCATCGCGCCCGACAAAGATCACATCCCCGTTGCGGACCTGATAGTTGGTCTTGCCCTCAGTAAAAGCTTGCAGGTTGACGGTGAAGCGTTCGACCCGCCCGTTGGGGGCCATCCGTGCTACGTTGACATTCCCCAAGTCCGCCTCCTGGGTCGGTCCACCCGCCAGCGAAATCGCATTGAGGACCGAGGAACGGGGGTCAGCGTTGACTAAACCCGCATTTTTGACCTCCCCGGCGACCTGGACTTGGACGGTCCGGGGGGCGAGGGTACTGACGGCTACATCCTGGGCCATCTTCTCGCTGAGGGCATCGCCGGGGGTGAGTGCCGCCACACGCACGGTATCGCCGTCGCTGAGCGTGATGTCTTCGCGAAAGTCTCCGGTCTGAAGTGCGTTCCAGAGGTCCACCGGGTACTCTTGCAGCCCGTCCGCCGTGGGCCGTACCACCACGACCTTACGCAGGTCCGCCGCCGGGGTCACGCCGCCAGCCAGACTTAAAGCACGGCTCAGGGTCTCCACCCCGGTATTGCGACTACGGTTGCTATTGCTGTTGTTCTCGCTTTGACCGCTCACGCTGGCGAAATCCTGGGGACCGGGGCGCAACACTTCACCGATTACGTTGACGCGCAGGGGCCGTGTATCGGTGACGGAGACCGCCACGACTGGATTACGCAAGTAACCCTTAAACCGTTGGGCCAGTTCGTCGGAGAGTTGGCTCGGGCTAATCCCAGCGGCTTGGACCGCACCCAGATGCATGATGTTGATCGTGCCATCGGGTAGGATCACTTGGTCTTTGGAGAGTTCTGGGAAATCAAAGACCTCCACGCGGATACTGTCGCCGCTTCTGAGTCGGTAGCCCTGGGCAGCGACGCCGACGGTGAAATTAGGCACGGGGGTTGCCACAGGATCAGCGGCCCAGGCAGAGGGGGCCATCATCAAGACAAGGGCCGTGGCCCAGATGTATTTCATTAGCGTAGACCTCGGGTAGATTAATCGCGGCTGGCAGGGAGTTCCAAGGTAAGAGCGGCTTTGGGTCCACGCTCGTAGCTGTCTCCATAGCCATAGCTGAGTTGTTCACGGTTATCCACCCCGTTACAAACCAAACCCAACAGGGGGATGCCGTTGTTTTCGAGCCGTTGCTTGACGCGGAGTAGGGCCTGTTGGTCGGTCACTTCCGGGCGGACCACGAGCAGGATACCCCTGGCCTTGGCGCCGAGCAGGTAGCCGTGGGCAAAGGCGCCCAGGGGCGGGGTGTCAATAATAATCTGGTCGTACTGGTCCTCCAGTTGCCGCACCAAAAGTTCCACCGCCGAACTCTCGAGGAGACTGGCGGAGTCCTCAGGCAGGGCGTGACCCGCTGTGAGGAGGCTCAACCGGGACTGGGTGGTGGGTTGGATGTAGGTGGCGAGATGCGCTGGTCCCTTGCGCCGCGCCTGTTGTAACCATTCCCCAAAACCGGGTTCCTCCTGGACCTGAAAGGCCCGCGCCAGACTGGGGCGCACCAAGTCACCATCAATCAGGAGGGTCCGTTGACCAGATTTAGCCATGGCAATCGCCATCTGGCTCGCCACCGTGGACTTGCCTTCGTTGGGGACCGCACTACTAACTACCACCACCGCCGCCTTACCGTGGGTATCGCGGGTCAAGAAGCGCAGGTTCGTACAGAGCATCCGGTAAGCTTCGCGGCTCCAGGTCTTGATCAAGGGTGTAGTCTGTCCGGTGAGGAGGGGCAAGGAACCCAGCACGGGCATCTGGAGTAGGTATTGGGCATCGGCTTCGGTCATGACCTTGCGGTTGAGCAGTTCACGGATGAGGACGACCCCACCGGCGACCACCGCCCCGACTACGCTCCCCGCCACCGCCAGGATGAGGAAGTTGGGCCAGACGGGGTTACGCGGCTCACTGGCGGGCTCCACCACCCGCACGCTGGAGAAGCCCTGGGCCTCGGCGAGTTTGGCCTCTTCAAGTTTGCGCGAGAGTAAAGTAACCGTCGTGCTATTGAGGTCTACCGTCCGCACCAGTTGGGCGTACTGGACTTGGCGTTGGGGCAGGGCTGCCACCCGGCCCCGGTACTGGGCCAAGGCCCGTTGGACGTTACTAAGCTCTTCTTGGGTACCACTGCGGGTGACTTGCAGTTCTGCCAACTGCCGGGTCAGCCCCTGGGAAACAGGGTTCACTTTCACCGAGACACTGCCGGCTTTACCGCCCATCGCCTGGATACGCTGGTCCAGGGTGGTTTTAAGAGCGGTCTGTTGCCGGAGTAATGCTTGTAGTTGGGGATGCTGGTCGCCCAAGCGTGTGCGCTGGCGGGTCACTTCGGCGTCGAGTTCGGCCTGTTTAGCGCGGAGGGCCTGCACATCCGGGTCCTCACTCACCGCCACGGCGGTCACAGCTTGGGCCACGGTCTGACCGCCCAGTTTACGGGTGAGGTCACGGATCTGGGAATCCTGGGCCGTCAAGTTACCCCGGAGCGTGCGTTCTTGGGCTTCGAGGGTGGCGAGGTTACTCACGGCGGACTCGGCCTCGGCCCCCATCGCCACGGAACCCGAACGGCTCTGGAAATTCTGGAGCCGCTGTTCAGCCTTGCGGAGGTCGCGCTCTACTTGGGGCAATTTCTCTTGAAGGAAGGTCCGCACTTGAGTAGCCCGCGCCCGGTTGTTGGTCACGACATCTTTAACCAAAGCCTCGGTCACTGCCGTCACCGCCCGCTGGGAGAAGGCCGGGTCTGTGCCTTTGTGGGAGAGCGTAACAATGTCAGTCCCGAGGATCGGACGGATTTCTAGGTCCTTGCGGAGTTGGCTAGGCAGGAGTAATTTCTTGGTTTCGGGGTGGCGCAGGTCGGCGGATTGGATCGCTGAAGCCAAGATCGGGTCTGTGGTCAGGATCGTGACTTGGTTCTCAATCGGGTTACTGGTGCGGGTGAAGGTCGCCCCGGTATCCACTAAGCCCGGTAATCCCTCCGTCAGGGTCGGCCCCACTTCTTGAAAAAGGAGCTTCGTCTGGGACTCATATTGGGCTGGGGTCAAAGCTCCCGTCAATAGACACGAGCCAAGGACTACGGTGAAAGCAGTCAAGGCCGGGAGGCGATGGCGCGTCAATATACCAAAAACAGGATGCATAGTCTTTTCCTCAACGGGTGGTTAGCGGCTGCCGGAGACGACGGGTCCCCGACTGGACTGCCATGAATACTGACTGACGCTGGGGTTGGGTTGGTTGGGGTCAATTAACCCGCAGGTCTTTTCCCATTCCTGGTCATTGGGGACGCGGACTTCGTGTTCCCCCGTATCTTTATCTTTGTTGACAATGAGCCACATCGTGCCGTGGGTCGGGCAAAAGAAAGATTCGATCCAGCGGGAATGGTCTACATACACGCCTTGACGGGTCAATAACATCGCCCGTTTACGGTTAAACCCCGTGGCCGCCATCACCGCTTGAACGGTGTCCAAGAAAATGTAGTTTTTGTTACTATTTAGACGCCAAAGACGGACGCCGCAATGGGGGCAGGCCACTTTGACCGCAGACTTGGCCCGACTTCGCTTGTGCACCATGGTGTAGATACCGTTGAGGAGGAATCAAGGCGGGATTAAAAAGTGCGATCTAAATCACACACAATAATCCCCTTACAGTCCCGGACAAGTGCACACAAGGCGTCTACTTGTTCAGGCGTGAATACTCAGAATTTAGCTCTGAATGTAATGAACTCTAATCAATTAGCCAATTGCTTAACAACCGGGTGAAGTTCGTAATTCATGATTAGTTAGTTGCCCCTAAGTTGACTAGAGGAATGAGCTTAGAGAGTTGCTTAGATTTTTCAAAAATCTCCCAGATGAACCAGAGTAAACTCTTTCTGGGAGATAGTTTCAGCTATTCTTCCGGCCCCGCCACCCCAAGAGCCATTAGCCCAATTTAATCGCTAATTAGCAATGCTTTGAGAGGGATTATCATATCTAGAAGCTTTATAACCTCAGCGGCTGACTCGAGCAATTTTGCGCCATAACTGGCTCTACAGCTATGTTTTTACGGTTAAGCGCAATCTTGAGCAGCCGCAAATTACCCCTATTTATAACCAGAAACTATTTTGAAACTTAATACCCCCACCGACGGGCAGGGGAGGTGGGATCAGCCCATAGTCTGAGGATCAGCCGGTGGATGACGGTGGGTCGAGGCGGTCAAGCCCTGCTCTAGGGCGTAGCGGACTAACCCAGCCGTGTTCTTAATCCGCAACTTCTTCATTAAGTTATTGCGGTGGGTATCCACAGTCCGGGGACTGATCGTGAGTTGGCGGGCAATTTCTTGATTGGTATAGCCCTCCGCCACCAAAGAGAAGATTTCCCACTCCCGGTTGGTCAGGTGGACGCTATTTTGGACCAGGGTGGGCCGGGTCGGGGCACGTTCTACCAAGCGCAGGGCTTTTTCACTCTGTTGGGCATCACGCAGGTACTTTTGGGTCATCAGTTTGGAGATCGCCGCACTGAAGACCTGCTCCCCTGCTGCCACCGCTCGGATTGCCTGGAGCAACTCCTGTTTCTCCGCGCTCTTCAATAGATAGCCATTGGCCCCCGCCCGCATGATCTGAAAGAGATAATCCTCGCTCTCATGCATTGTGACCACCAGGATTTTGGCCTCGGGGTAACGCTCTTTAAGGATGCGGGTGACTTCAATCCCGTCAAGCTTGGGCATTGAGATATCGAGTAGACTCACATCTGGCCTAGACCGCTCAAAAAGCTCGATCGCCTCCTCGCCGTTACTTGCCTCGCCGACGACCGTAATATCACTGGCCGTCAGCAGCATGATGCGGATGCCACTCCGAATCAAGGCATGGTCATCCGCAATGAGGACTTTCAATTTCTTCATGAAGGTTCCTAGGAATGGGTACTCGAAGTGGGTTTCCGCACACTAGATCAGCAGCTTATTCAACTCTAGCGTGGTTTGTAAGCTACGTGATTTTGAAACAGAAATTGCGAAATTTGCGTAGACGAGGTGCGGAGATCAGGAGATTGGATGTCCATTTACGCAAAGAGGTTCAATGACAAGGAGGAGCTTTGCCAGCCTAGGTATAAGTGCACGCGAGGCAGCTACTTAAACCACAGGTAACTATCGAACTAGATTGTTATAGACAATAAGCAAGATCTAGCTCCCAAACAACCGAGTAAAGCCCGTAAATTGAGCTACAGGAATAGGACTAGTCAAGGTACCCCGTAGATCTTTACGGGTTTAGCCCCATAATCTACGGTCCAGTGGTCTTGCCAATCGGCTTGGACTGCCTCGGGTACGGGAGCACCCAGGGCCGGGTACAGGTTGCGGTACCGCCCGTCCCCCACCAAGGCTAAAAACCCCGGTGGCCCCCCGGACCAAGCCCTGCTCCCTTGCAGTTTCGTCAAGGGCCAGCGGCTAGCGTAGACCACGAGGGGGCTATCGGTATAGAGCATCCCCGATCGTCCCCCGAGCCACGTCCCCGCCTGCTGGGAGGGTTGGTTCAAGACGACCCAGCGGGGCCACTGCTGGAAGTAATAGAAGTTCAGCGGCACTAGGGCCAGCCCCACCAGCGTCAAGGTCCCAGGCAGGTAGCCAAAGACCCGACGACTCCCCAATAACAATAGGGGCACCACACTCAAATAGTAGCGAGGCGATCCGGTCAACTGCCCAGTCCCCACCAAGAGGACCACCAGCCCCAGATAGCCC
>Ga0163154_10000678_pt1 | contig 52659 bp, 41 predicted proteins | sample OliLakLV19MP9P1_FD_148649 | JGI IMG/M metagenome (GOLD analysis project Ga0163154, IMG submission 148649) | Freshwater microbial mat bacterial communities from Lake Vanda, McMurdo Dry Valleys, Antarctica - Oligotrophic Lake LV.19.MP9.P1 | ecosystem: Environmental > Aquatic > Freshwater > Lake >...
CTACTGGACTATGGGTGAGAGCCGAGAAGCTTGCGCCGCATCGGCTCGAACGCCCGGCGGCCGACGGGCCGGAAGATGACACCGGAAGGTTCAGAGAACGCCCCCGGGCCATGCGGACGTAGGTTGTGCTAAGCGCAGCGTGTCCAACATCGTCGCCAGCAGTTGGGCACAGCTGCGCCTAAGCCCAAGCTACTCGCCGAACTGAGAGCCGAGAAGCTTGCCGCAAACAAACGGGCCAATCACCGGAACCCAAGCAAGCCCGAATGCCGTATTCTTAAACCCCATGCGCCCGTAGCTCAGCTGGATAGAGTACTGCCCTCCGAAGGCAGTGGTCGGGGGTTCGAATCCCTCCGGGCGCGCCAATAGAGCATTGATTATTAAGTTATATTCGAAGCCTCGCCTAGCGGGGCTTCGTTGTTTGTGGCCCCTTTCCCGCCATGTCACCGTTTCTGCGTTGCCTTCTTTCGGGTTTGGCTAGCGTTTTCGGCCGGCAACCGTACACCCGCCCTCTCTCTCTGTGTGCAACAATTGCACAATACTCTAACCGACGAGCTGTTATTGCCGTTCATGAGTGGTCTCTACCATTTGGCCAAAGCCCATCCAAAGGTGTGTTTTATTCCAGCTTGGATAGACAACTCGGGCCCATGCCAACCCTCCATCGCGTTGCGAGCATGAGCATCTGGGTGAACGTACCGGACCATCGCCCGGCCCATGTCCATATCGTGGTGTGGGTGCCCGATGATCTGGAGATCGCCGCTGACAACTTGCGCAGTATCGCGGTCGAGCAGGCGGGCGCCGTCGGGCGCGAGCGCTTGCTCAACTGGATGGCGCAGCACGAACTGACCCAAACGCGCGCCGCCGATGCCATCGGCATTTCGCGACGCATGCTGAACTACTACATGTCTGGCGCCAAGCCGATCCCGAAAACCGTGTGGCTGGCATGTCTCGGTTGGGCTTCCAGCGTGTTGGCGTAGTTCCCGAGCCCGCGCAGATAGAGCGAACAGCAACGAACTAAGAGATAACACTGTGCGGATCGATTCTTAATCCACCTCATCATTCTATTTTCTCTTTCATCTGCTCTCATCTGCGGTTAAAGCTCTGCTGATTTTCCTGTTTGGGCAACACGAACGCGCTCAGCCGGTGTTCTGGAGTCCTCGGGCGATGCCGTTGACGGTGGCTACTAGCGCTTCGAAGAGGGCGTTATCGGGGCGGTCAGCGCGCCGCCAGCGGCTGAGCATGTCGACTTGCAATACGCTGATCGGGTCTACGTACGGGTTGCGCAGGCGGATGGTGCGCTGCAAGCGTCGATCGTATTCTAGTAACTGCGTGGCGCCCTTGATGCGCAGGATGTAGTGCTCGGTGCGGCGCCATTCGGCTTCGATCAATGGCCAGTAACGCGCGTGCAATGGCCCGGCGAGTGCCGAATATTGCGCGGCGATGCCAGTATCACTTTTTGCTAACACCATCTCTACGTCTTCGAGCAACAGGCGAAAGAACGGCCAATCGCGCGCCATTTCGATGATCTGATCTTCGCCTTCGCTGGCACAAATCGCTTGCAAACCACTGCCTAAGCCGTACCAACCGGGCAGTCCGTGACGGCTTTGCGACCACGCGAACACCCAAGGAATCGCGCGCAAATGTTCGATTCGAAAGACATCGCCTTTACGCAGTGAGGGTCGCGAGCCGATTTTCATTCGCTCAATCACATCAATCGGCGTGGCGGCGCGGAAGTACTCGGCAAAGGCGAGGTCGCCATACACTAAGTCGCGGTAGCTTTCGCGGCTGCTGTCGGCGATGCGCGCCATCCATTGCCGCCACTGGCCTTCGCGTGGATCGGGTGGTAGCGGATTTAAGGTCGCGTGCAACAAGCCGGAAAACGCCTGCTCTATATTGCGCAGCGCAATCGCGCGGATCGCATATTTGCGGTGGATGACTTCGCCTTGTTCGGTCAAGCGCAAATGGCCATTCACGCTGCCATGCGGGGCCGACATCACCGCTTTTTCGGTGCGCCCGCCGCCACGGCTGGCGGTGCCACCGCGGCCGTGGAAAAAGCTCAAGTCAATCGCCGCCGCATGGGCAATGTCGGACAACGTGGCTTGCGCTTCCTGCAAGGCATAACGCGACGCGGCGATGCCACCATCTTTATTGCTGTCCGAATAACCCAGCATGACCACTTGGCGATCGCCGCGCTGTTTTAAGTGTTCGCGATACACCGGGTCGGCGAGCAATTCACGCAAAATGCGCGGCGCCGCGCTCAAATCGGCCACCGTTTCAAACAACGGTGCCACATCGAGCGGCAGCTCAGCACCGGCGCCGGCGGCGATGCGCGCTAGCGCCAACACGGCCAGTACATCGTCGGCGCTTTCACTCATGCTGACGATGAATACGCCAACCGCCGCCGCGCCGTAGCGCGCGCGGCTCTGTTCCAAGGCATCGAACACTTCCAGCACACGCTGGGTGCTGTCGTCGGGCGTCGCTGGGCGTGCAAATTTGCCGCCAATGGCCGCGTGCAACGTGGCGCGCCGATCGTCAGCGCTGCGTGCTTTCCACGGCGCGCCGCCGACGCTGGCGGCCAACGAAGCACGATGGACTTCGGCATGCTGACGCACGTCAAGCGCGGCCAAATGGAAACCAAAGGTGCGTGCGCGGGCGATAAATCGTTGGAATGGATACAGCCCAGCGTGCCGGCCGCCATTACGCATCAGCGACAAGCGGATCAAATTCAGATCGTCGATAAACTCCTGCGGGCCAAGGTAAGCGCCATCGCGATCTTCTAAACTGGCGGCCAGTCGCGCGGCCATCAAAATCAACAAACAGCGATAGGGCATATCACGATGGCGACGCGGGATGCTCGCCCAGGCGCGGCGCAAGCGTTTGCTGTAGTCCGACACCCGTAATTCGACCGCCGGATCAATGGCGATGCGCGTGTTCGATTGGCTCAAAATGAGCGACAGGTCTTTCAGTTCGGTCTGATAACGGGCGAATAACACGCGTCGATGCGCGGCCAGCGCATCACGAATGGTATCGGCACCGACATTCGGATTACCGTCCATATCGCCGCCCACCCAGGTGCCAAAGCGCAGCAAGGGCCGCAGTGGCGCGCCGCTGTTGAGCTCTGGATAGGTGGCATTGAGGCAACGCTCAAACTCGGCGTAACAAGCGGGCACCGCGCGAAACAAAACGTCGGACAAATAAAACAGCACATGTTCGCGTTCTTGTTCGACGCTGGGCCGCACGGGCGAGTATTCCGAGGTCTGCCAAGCTGCGGTGATGTGCATGCGCATCTGCGCCAAGCGCGAGCGCTCCTCATCTGGGGTGCGCCCGGAATCCAAGCGTTCCACCAAGGCACGTATGATGCGCTGCTCTTTTTCCAGCATGGTACGGCGCGTAGCCTCGGTGGGATGCGCGGTGAAGACCGGCTCCAGCAGTAGCTTGCCGAGCGCTTCGCGCACTGCGTCCGGACTCACCCCGGCGTGCCGCAAACGCTGCAAGGCATCCATGACGCCGCCGGGTTGCGGGCCCGCATCGGCATTGGCCTGATGCTCGCGCCGACGGCGGATGCGATGCACCTGCTCGGCCAGATTGACCAACTGGAAATACGCAGAAAATGCGCGCACCAAGTCCAAGGCGCGTTCCACTGGCAAATCGCCCAGTAAGGCCGTCAGATCGGTCAAGCGTTCCGGTTCATCCTCGCGCCGCGCAATGGCGCAACGCCGCACCTGTTCTAACAGCGCAAAGAAACTGGTGCCGAGTTGATCGGACAGCATTTCTCCAATGAGACGCCCGAGCAGGCTGACGTCCTCACGCAAGGGCTGATCTTGGGATTCAAAAACGACGGAACGGGTCATGGTCGCATGCGGGTCTGTGAAAGGCGCACCCTAGTCTATGGCAGCCGTTCATAGAGCACGCAAGGACCGCCAAAACGACCCTTGCATACGATTGCATGGGTGAACATCATTACTGCGCGACCGCCATTTGGGTGCGGCGATCGCGCTTTCACCTACAAATCGTGTTGTTACGCGGCTCGACGCGTTTCGAGCGCCTGGATCTGCCGCTTCAGATCGGTCGCGGGGTCGGTCGCGATGCGTTCTAGCGTAGCCACCCGCTCACGTAGCGATTGCAGTTCGCGCTGCACGGCGCTATCGCCGACGGCGTGATTCTGGCCCTGGCTCAGTTCCAACTGCCGCACCTTGAGCCAGCGGCCAACAATGCTGCCCACCGTCGTCAGTGCCACAATAGCAACCACCATCGTGAACACATCCATTGCCACGTACTCCTGCTGCTTGACCAAGGAGCATCAAGATTAGCACCCAGGAGGCGCCCCGTACCCCTGGTGAAAGTCATGTAGAACTGTGTTGGGCACGCTCCGCTCAGCCGGAGCCTACCTTCCCTGTGGTGACGAGCCACCCCCTATTGAGAACAGAGAACGATGAAAGCCCCTGCGATTACCCTGAATATGCAACAAGGTCTGGCGTTGACCGCGGCGGTGCTGGCGGTTTTGCTGTGGTCGGCGATTGGTCCAGATGATCGATTAACTTGGGCGATGGAGGTTATTTGGGTGGTGCTCGGTGTGCCTTTGCTGATGGCTACTTGGCGGCGCTTTCCGTTGACCCGATTGCTTTACATTCTGCTGGCGCTCCATTGCGTGTTATTGATCGTCGGTGCTCATTACACCTATGCAAAAGTGCCACTGGGCCTTTGGGTGCAAGATTGGCTGGATCTGGCGCGCAATCACTACGATCGTTTAGGTCATTTTGCGCAAGGCTTTGTGCCGGCGATTCTGGCGCGCGAGTTATTGCTGCGCTTGACGCCGCTGCGTCCGGGCGGCTGGTTATTTTATTTGTGCGTCGCCGCCGCGCTGTCTTTTAGCGCGTTTTTTGAAATGATCGAATGGTGGGCAGCCCTCGTCTGGGGTGGCGAAGCAGACGCATTTTTAGCCACCCAAGGCGATGTTTGGGATACTCAATGGGATATGTTTATGGCGCTGATCGGCGCTTTGTTGGCGCAATTACTGTTCGCGCGGCGACATGACCGGCAGCTGGGAATTGCTTGAGGCAATTTTAACCTGGCAGCCTGTCGGACTAACCTCGCGAGTGCGCTGCAAGTCCGACAGGACCCTTGCGTTTGGCAAATAAAAAAACCCTTGTCGATCTTAAGATCGACAAGGGTTGGAAAGTGCTAGGTGAAGCGAGTTTTTTTAGAACTTGTAAGTGGCACCGAGCAGGTAAGTACGGCCGTACTCGTTATAGGAGCGCGGACGATCCGGGGTGTTCGTGTCGCGGAAGAACTCCGTGTAGGCTTCGTTGGTGACGTTATTAACCTGCAACAACACCGACAAACCGTCCAGATCGCCACCAAAAGAGTAGCTGGTTTGGAAGTCAATCAGGTTCTCACCTTGGATGTAACGGGTTTCACGATCCGCGCCGAAGCCTTGAATCTCGCCGATAAAGGTCGACCGACTGCGTTGACTGACGCGTGTCGAGAATCCGCTGTTCTCGTAGTACAGCGTGATATTCGACACATAACGTGACAAACCTGGCAAGGGTTGGCTGGTGCCTGGACCGTTTGGCCTGACCGCGCTGCGCGTGTCGGAATAACTGCCGAGCATGCCAAAGCCATCAAGCATTGCAGTCAGCTCGCCAAACGGCACCGACATCGCAAATTCCCAGCCGTTGATCGAACCGCCTTCGCCATTGGTCGGGCGACCAAAACGACCGATCGTCGACGGCGGTCGCGGCGCAGCGAAGCCGGTAAGATCGAACACACCGAAATCAAAATCGACGGTTTGATCGTAAATGTACGTCTTCAAATTCTTGTGGAAGGCGGCCGCGCTGACATAACCCTTGCCACCAAACAAATAATACTCGTACGACAAGTCATAACTGGTCGAACGCCACGGTTCCAACTCGGGATTGCCGCCGCCACCGGACCACTCATTGCGGGTACGATCAATGCCGAAACCATTATTGGCGCGCATTTGATCCATACGCGGACGTGCCACTTGTTTGGCCGCGCCAAAACGCAAGGATTGTTCGTCGGTCAATGAGAAGATCAAATTCAAACTAGGCAGTACGTCGTTGTACTTGGTACCCCCTTGGAAGGGTTGCGCTTGGCTGGCATTGCCGCCCGGCACCGCAAAACCTTGCGATTCTTGGTCGGCCGACACATATTGCACGCCCAAATTGCCACGCACCGGGATATCACCAATCATGCCGTCAATATTAAGTTTGACGAAAGTGGTGATGACCGTTTCCTCGACTTTCCAATCTTTATTCAGGATATCTTGGTTGATATTGGTGCGGAATTGATACAAGCCGCTGTTGAACAAACCCGGCACATTAAGGCCAATGACGCCAGGAATGCCCGTGAAGCTTAAATTGCCGGCGGGCTGTATCAGATTGGTCGGTATGGCCACCGGGACGCGACCATTGGCCAAATCAAGGAAAGACTCGGCCACCGCGCGGCTCTTTTCGCGAGTTGAATAATTGCTGCCAAAGTCCAAGCTGCTGAAGGTTGCGCTGTCAAACGCGCGAGACAGCGTGAAGCGCGCGGAACTCAGCTTGTCTTCAAACTCAGGATATTTGACATAACCGTCCTGGCCCCAACCGCCTGGATCGCGCAATCTGACCACGGCCGGATCGGTGTAATCCAGGCCAAAATCAAGACTCGGCAGACCGGTGCGGCGATTCAACGTAAAGTTGACCACATCGGACACCGCGGCGCCCGAGTAGGTCTCCAAGATGCGTTCTTGGCGAGTTGCCTTCGACAGGCTGAGGTCGGCATCGCCGGTCCAGTAGTCGCTGAAGGTGAACTCGTTCTTGAAGCCGATCGCGAAAATATCGTCGTCACGGCTGTTTTCGTCATTGCGCAGCACCGGACGTACGCCGGTATAACGACCGCCCACTAACACTCCGCCTTCAACGATCGGGTTTGACAATGGCGCGCCTGACCAACCCAGGCCCGTTTGCAGCGCACGCGTGGTTTCTACGCGTTCAAACTTCGAGTAATAAATATCCAGCGCGCCGGTGTAGGTATCGCTCGGCGCCCACTCGATGACCGCCATCAGGCCATCGCGAACGTTGGACGTCGAGGTCGCGAAAGACTCGGTGCCACCCAAGATGAAGGTGTTTGCGTTGCCAGCCACGGTATCGGTCGGGTAACCCCAGGCATTCCAGCGTTCGGCTTGGCCCGGCGAATCCAAGCGTGCGTAGCCGAAGGCGACGCCAATGGTGTTATCGGCGAACTGGTCGATGTACGACGCGCTCAGCCGGTAGCCGGTGTCGTCATAGCCCGGATTGACTTCGCCTACCGAGTTTTTCTCGTAGCGGGCGTTCAGTGCCACGACGCGCTTGTTGAAGGACAGCGGTCGCACGGTTTGCAGGTCCACGGTACCGGAGATACCACCGGCCACCATATTGGCATCGGGCGTCTTGTAGACCACCACGGCGCTCAGCAACTCGGACGGATACTGATCAAATTCAACGCTGCGGTTGTCACCGCTTGATACTTGCTCACGACCATTCAACAGCGTGGTCGAAAAGTCACCGGCGAGACCGCGAATACTGATCGTGGTGGCACGGCCAGCCACTCGCTGTGCGGCCAAACCCGGCAAGCGCGCGATGGATTCGGCAATGCTGGAGTCGGGCAGTTTGCCAATGTCTTCAGCGGAAATCGCTTCGACGATGGACGTGCTTTCTTGTTTGATGGAAATGGCACTCTCGATGCCGCGGCGGATGCCGGTCACCTGGACTACATCCAATTCCTGGATTTTCTCGGCCGCAGCCGCTTTGCGCTTGGCCTCGCGCTCTTTGGCGGTCAGTGTTTGATCCTGACTGTCGTTGGCCGTTTGCGCGTAGGCACCGGCGGAAACCATTAAGGTCGCCGACGCGAGCGCCATGAACAAAATATTGCGCTTGAGTTTCAACATCTCCCCCTCCCTGCTCGGTAAATCGGTGAGTCCAAAACCCGCATTTTGAAGCTGAATTGTGCGGATATTGAGACTGATTACGTTCGCGGCGACCCCTGCCTCGACGTGGCGAAAATATTATCCGCAGCGGCCATGTGTTAAGGACTCGTTGTATACGTATTCATGCCCTTTTCAGGGCAACGGCCCTACCCATCGTCATGTGCTGGCTGCGAAAGTTCGGTCCAAACACCGCCCTGGTGGGCGCGCTTCGCTGCGAAAACAATGTCGCACTGCAACATTATTTGCTGCGTCTGACGCGTTCGGCTGTTTCTTTTTGACTTGGAGCCTTGCCGCATATGTGCAACTTGGCCACGCTTAGTCGGCGTTCGGAAATAACGTCACGACTCCTTACGTCGCGAACCGGTTTAGGTCTGCTATTGCTCCTGATGCTGACCGCCTGCGCGCACGCGCCGCCGCGCGTTGCTGAACAAATACCCGACTTGCGCCACGTGCCTTCACCCGATTGGCGCGATCAAGTCGTTTATTTTCTGATGATTGATCGTTTTGCCGATGGCGACCCGAGCAACAACGATCAGGGTGTAGGTGAATTCGATCCCACCCGCAACTCGCACTACAGTGGCGGCGATTTGCGCGGCATTCAACAGCGTTTGGACTACGTCAAAAATCTCGGTGCGACGACGATCTGGATTACGCCGCCGGTGGCCAATCGCTGGCGCGATGCGCAGAGCGACTACACCGGCTATCACGGCTATTGGGCACAGAACTTCGTCGAGGTGGATCGTCACTACGGCAGCTTGGCCGATTATCAGCAGCTGGCCGAGCGCATGCATGGCGCTGGGCTGTTCCTGCTGCAGGATATCGTGGTCAATCACACCGGGAACTACTTCAGTTATCCGGATCAATACGATCCGCACGATCCCACGCGGGGATTTGTGCGCAGTGAGGACGCGCCGACCCAAGCGCCGTTTGATCTAAACGATGTGCGCAATCCACAGCATCGCGCCGCGGCGATTTATCACTACACGCCAGCGATTCGTGACTACAGCGATCCGCAGCAAGAGGCCAATTGGCAAATGGCGGATTTGGATGACCTCAACACCGAGAATCCGCAGGTCCGCGCGGCGTTGCGGCGCAGCTACAACTACTGGATTCGCGAAGTGGGCGTGGATGGCTTTCGCGTCGACACGGCGTTTTATGTGCCAGCGGAATATTTCGAGGACTTTCTGTACGCCAAGGACCCGCAGGACCCGGGCATATTGGAAACCGCGCGATCCACCGGCCGTGCGCACTTTCATGTGTTTGGCGAGGGTTTTGCCATTGACCAGCCTTACTCAGACCAGGCGGCGCGCAAAATCGACCGCTACATGCGCGCGCCGGATGGCACACCGCGACTGCCGGGCATGCTCAACTTCCCACTGTACGGCAGCTTGAACGATGTCTTCGCGCGGGGCCGACCGACCGCTGAGTTGGCAGACCGCATCGAACAAATGATGCGCTTGCACGCGCAACCGCATTTGATGCCGAGTTTTATCGACAATCATGATGTCGATCGCTTTCTCAGCGGCGGCAGCGAGGCCGCGCTCAAACAAGCTCTATTGGCGATGCTGACCTTGCCCGGCATCCCGACCATTTATTACGGCACCGAACAGGGCTTTCGTGAACCGCGTACGGCGATGTTTGCCGGCGGTTTTGGCGCCGAGGGCCGCGACCATTTTGATCAAAACGCGCCGCTCTATCGGTATTTGCAAAAAGCCATCGCGCTGCGTCGTGAGCATGCATTGTTCTCGCGCGGAGTACCCGAAATTCTGCACGGTAATCGGGCCGGCGCCGGGGCCTTGGTTTATCGGATGCGCTACCAAGACCAGCAGGCCATCGTGGTGTTTAACAGCGCGGAAAGCACCAGCTTACTAACCCATTTGGACACCGGTTTGCCACCTGGTACGCGTTTGCTGCCGTGGTTTGCGATCGGCGAGCTGCCAGCAGAGCTGCGCGTGGACGCCGCTGGCCAAGTGACTCTGGTGCTGCCCGCGCGCAGCGCGACGGTGTGGGGCCTAAGCGAGGTTGTTGATGATGGGGCAGCGAGTTTGTCCAGCGCGCGCCCAGACCTGCGCCTGCTGCGCTTGAATGGAGAGGCTGTTGTCAATCAGCATCCGGGCGCGCCGGTCAGCGTCCAAACGGGCGACTTTGAAGTCGCTGGCGTGGCGCAAGGGGTTAGCGAACTGCGCGTCGTTGTCAATGGCGAACTGCAGCGTGCGCGGGTGGCCCGGCCAGATAGCCAGGGCCAGTGGCGGGCGCAGGTCGACACTAAGTCGATGCTGGATCCGGACATTGAACATGAAGTGGTCGCCTATGACCCGAGTAGCGGAGCGCTGTCGGCGCGCGCCGTGTTTCGGGTGCAGCGCGAGTGGAAGTTGCTTGCGCAGGTCGCCGATCCGCTAGGCGACGATCACGGCCGGAACGGTCGATATGTCTATCCTAGCGATCCGGTATGGCGCGAGCAGCGGCCGCTGGATATCGAACAAGTGCGGATCTTTGCGGCCGGCACTTCACTCAAAGTGGAGCTGCGGATGCATCAAATCGTCGCGACCTGGAGCCCGCCGAATGGTTTTGACCATGTCGCCTTCAATGTTTTTCTGCAATTGCCTTGTGGCGATCTGCCTGCGGCGAACCCTGAACAGTGCGGGATCAGCGCAATGCCGCTGCAGAACGCCACGCTGCCGCAGGGCATGCGCTGGCAGTACCGCATCCGCGCGCATGGCTGGACCAACGCGCTGTTTAGTTCGATTGGCGCGTCGGCTGACAACGAAGGCACGCCTGCCACGCCGACTGCGAGCATCCAGGTGGATCGCTCGGCAAACACGGTGAGCTTTGTATTGCCCGGCGATGCCTTAGGCGATTTAGGCAGTCTGGCGGGCGTGCGGGTTTACATCAGCACCTGGGATTACGACGGCGGATTCCGCGCGCTGGCCGCACACCCTGGACCATTCACCTTCGGTGGTGGCAGCCCAGGGGACCCATTCATCATGGACGAGAGCGCCGTGATCGAATTGCCTACTCCGTAACAGCGTGGCTTATGCTCACGCCTCCAATACATCTGGGGCACCGCATGTCTGCCGAGCAGCATCAAGCACTGATCAAACGCTTTTATGAGGCCTTCGCGTGCCGTGATGCGGCCAGCATGGCGGCGTGTTACCACCCGCAGGCACGGTTTTCCGATCCGGCTTTTCCTGATTTGCGCGGCGCGCAGATCGGTGCCATGTGGACGATGTTATGCGCACGTGCGCAAGACTTTTCGCTGACCTTTAATGCAATCGAAGCCGATGCGCAGAGCGGCAAGGCGCATTGGGAGGCGCACTATTTGTTTAGCAAAACCGGTCGCAAAGTGCACAACCGCATCGATGCGCAGTTTCGTTTCCAGGACGGTTTGATCATCGAGCACGATGATCGATTCAGTTTCTGGGCATGGAGCCGTCAAGCCCTAGGTTTGCCCGGTGTACTGCTGGGTTGGAGCGGATTCTTGCGTGGCAAAGTGCAAGCCGAGGCCGCCAAGGGATTGGCTGCGTTTCAGCGCAAGAAATAGACGGCAATCGCGCGATGACCATGGCAATTTTGGCGCTGCTCGGCGGCGTGCTGCTGGCCGGTTTGGGTGGTGAGCTGTTCTTGCGTGGGGTACTCGGTTTCGCGCGTTGGCTGCGCATTCCCGCGGCCATTGCGGCAGCTACCTTGGGCGCTTTTGCGACCTCCAGCCCGGAGGTTTTTGTATCGACCATCGCGGCGCTGCGTGGCGAACCGGCCATTGGCCTGGGCGACGCCACCGGCAGTAATGTGGTCAATATCGCGCTGATTCTTGCAGTGGCACTGCTGATCAGACCGATGACCTCCAAACGCAAGACCATTCAACTGGATTACCTGGTCGCCATCGCCGCCACGCTGACGCTAGGACTGATGGCGCTGGATGGCGTGATTTCACGTATGGACGGCGTGCTGTTATTGGTGGGTTTTCTGGTCTGGATGACGGTGCACATACGCTCGGCGCGTGCACAACGCTCTGAGCCCGATCCGCTGGCCGGCATCAAGCCCGTGCGCATCATCATCGATAGCCTAGCCGGCTTGGCATTGCTCATTCTAGCTGGCACCTTGGTGGTCAGTGGCGCTACCACCGTCGCGACCAGTTTTGGGATTTCGCCCTATTTAATCGGCGTCACTCTGGTTGCGCTTGGCACCTCCATGCCAGAACTGGCAACCACGCTGGTCGCGGTGTTTCGGGGTCATGATGAGGTGGGCGTCAGTACGCTGCTCGGCAGCAATGTCTACAATGCCTTGTTAATTGTTGGCATCACCGCCACGATCACGCCCATTCTTATTCACGGCGCGGCCTTATGGATTGCGTTGGGGGCCGGCGCCGTTGCGGTGGCGTGCGTGTGGCCGGGGGCCAGTGAAAAATTGGGGCGGCCGCGCGGTGTGCTGCTGATAGGTATTTATGCGCTAACCTTATCCTTGTTGGCAGTGTTTTCGGGCACCCCCTGAACAGCGCAAAGCGCGTGTGCGCTTGCCCAGTTCGCTAGACTGTGTTGAACCCCAAGCGGAGCGATTTGATGGAAAACATTTTGATTTTGGTCTTTCTCGGCTTTGTGGCCGTGGTCATTTTCCGCTCTATCCGTTTTGTGCCGCAGGGTTTTGCATGGACGGTGGAGCGCTTTGGTAAATACACCCACACCATGGAACCGGGCATAGGGCTACTGGTGCCGCTGATCGATAGTGTAGGTCGCAAGGTCAATATGATGGAACAGGTCTTAGATGTGCCCTCGCAAGAGGTCATTACCAAGGACAACGCGGTGGTCAAGGTCGACGGCGTGGTGTTCTATCAGGTTTTGAATGCGGCAAAATCGGCCTACGAGGTGTCCAATCTGGAACAAGCGGCCATCGCCTTGGTGATGACCAATATTCGTACCGCGATTGGCTCGATGGATTTAGATGAATCCTTGAGCAAACGGGATGAGATCAACGCCAAACTGTTGCGCGTGGTCGATGAAGCGACCCATCCATGGGGCGTTAAGGTCAACCGCATCGAACTGAAAGACATTCAGCCGCCGCGCGATCTGGTCGAAGCAATGGCACGGCAGATGAAAGCCGAGCGCGAAAAACGCGCCGCCATTTTGGAGGCAGAAGGCAGTCGCGCCAGCGAAATTCTGCGCGCCGAGGGCGAAAAACAAGGTGCGGTGCTGGAAGCAGAAGGCCGCCGCGAAGCCGCCTTCCGTGACGCCGAGGCGCGCGAACGTCTAGCCGAAGCCGAGGCCAAAGCGACGATGATGGTTAGTCAGGCCATTGCCAAAGGGGATATGCAAGCGATCAACTACTTCGTGGCCGACAAATACATCAAAGCGCTGCAAGCTTTAGCGACCAGCCCCAATCAGAAGACCCTGATTCTGCCGATGGAGTTGACCAGCGTCGTGGGTTCGATTGCCGGCATTGCGGAAATCGCCAAAGCGGTGGCCGCCAAACATGCGGGGACTCAATCCTAATGGCGCCCTGGTGGCAGACCATCACGCCTACCGAGTGGTTTATCGCCGGTTTTGTGCTGTTGCTGTTAGAGGTGTTTGCGCCGGGCGCATTCCTACTGTGGTTTGGCATCGCCGCGCTGCTGGTCGGAAGCGCGGTGTGGTTAATCCCGATTTTGCCGTGGCAGGTGCAAATCGTCGCATTTGCGTTGTTATCGATCGGTTCTTTGCTCGCTTACCGCGCATGGCGCCAACGTGTGCCCGCGCGCGCTGTGGATCAACCTTTGCTCAATAAGCGCGTCGAACAAATGATCGGTCGCGTATTTATATTGGATCAGGCCATCGTCAATGGGCGTGGCAAGATCAAAGTGGGCGACGCGTTATGGACGGTGGTCGGTAATGAGCTCAGCGTGGGCACTAAAGTTCGGGTCACCGGCGCCCATGAGCAATTATTGGAAGTGGAAGCGTCCGAATAGTTTGGTCCGTCATGGAGAGCCCAGTGACGCAATCCAGCGATCAGACCCACTTTCACCCGGGAGCAAAAAATGAGTTTAGCCAGCGAATTTCGTGATTTCGCGATGCGTGGTAACGTGGTCGACTTGGCCGTCGGTGTGATTATTGGCGGCGCTTTTGGCAAGATTGTCAGCGTGTTGGTCGAAAAAGTCATGATGCCGCCACTGGGGCTGCTGCTTGGTGGCATCGATTTTGCTGATAAAAAATGGGTGATGCAGTCGGCGATTATGGAAGCCGACAAAGTGGTCAAGCCTGAGGTCGCGCTCGGCTACGGCGAGTTTATCAATGCGATGATTCAGTTTGTCATCGTCGCATGGGCTTTGTTCTTGGTGATTAAAACCATGAACCGCTTGAAAAAGAAACAAGAAGCGGCTCCTGCGGCTCCTGCGGCTCCTGCGCCTACACCGGAAGATATACAGCTGCTGCGCGAGATACGCGATTTGCTGAAGAAGTAGCCCTGAAAAGGCTCCGCGTACATTTTCGGGCTCTTGTGCGAGCTCGCGGTCGGTGCTGATGAAACAACGAAGCCCGGATCGCGAGCAAGCCCGCTCCCAAAGGCTGAAAAAGAGCGCTCGCGATGATGAATGAGGCACTTGGCAGCCTGTCGGACTTTCATCGCGAGTGCGCCGGAAGCGCTTTTGGCGCAGCGCGGTGACGAATATTCCGGTCGCTTTATTGCATTTTATTCGGCTTTCTCCTCTGCAGTGCGCCAAAAGCCCATCCGGCCCTTCGGGTTGAGCGTCGCAACGGCGTCTGCGCTGCGACCCCAACGGAAGAGCCATTGGCTGCGCGCCGCGCCTTGCATCCACTTAAGCCACACAACGCATCTCACGCGCAAAGTCCGACAGCCTGCCAGGCGCGGGTTTTAAACCCGCTTGCTTGAGGGAAACAAATTGCCCTGTTTCAACGGAATGGTGCTTTCGCCATCGAACACCCGTTTGAATTCGGCCCGCGATACAGACACATAGCGTTCATTGCCGCCAATTTCGACTTGTGCACCTTGGGTCACTGCGCGCCCGGAATCATCGACACGCACGACCATGGTTGCCTTGCGGCCGGTGTGACAAATGGTCTTAATCTCGGTAATGGAATCGGCCCACGCCAGTAAGTATTGGCTGCCTTCGAATAACTCGCCCTGAAAATCGGTGCGTAAGCCGTAGGCCAACACCGGGATATGGTGTTTATCGACGATATCGGTCAACTGCCAGACTTGCGCTTTGCTGAGAAACTGCGCTTCGTCGACCAGCACACAATGCAATGGTCCATTTGCAGAAATATCGGCACTCACGCGCGCTAACAGATCATCTTCTCGATCAAACACCTGGCCGTCGGCGGCCAGTCCAATGCGTGAACGCACTTGACCCACCGCGTAGCGATTATCAATACGCGGCGTGTAAATACGCGTACGCATGCCCCGTTCGGTGTAATTGTGCGCGCTTTGCAGCAAGACGGTGGTCTTACCGGCATTCATCGCCGAATAGTAGAAATAGAGTTTGGCCATACGGACCGAGTGTAAAGTGTGCCGACTTGGCGGCTGGCGACGATGTAATCGCAGCGCGCGCCGCAGACGGACCATCGCCGCCAGCTGGCGCGGGCAAAAGTACCCGAAGTGAACCTACACGTCCAATGCACTTAAGGCTGGACCGCAACCTTGCAAGTCAGTAGCCTTCGGCGGCAACGGAGGTGGTATGGCCCAGAATAAGTTCGTCAATCCGTACATTGAGCGGGGCAAGCGCGCTGAGGCGACGAAGAAGATCACGGTAACCATCCCGGTGCACGTGCTTAAGTTGTTGACCGACGAAAGAACCCGTCGGCAAATCAAGAAGTTACGACACGGCACGATCTCTGAGCTGCTGACCGAGGCATTTTTGCACGCCTACACCGGGCAACCTTTGCCAATCGATGAGGAGTTGGCAAAACCGGAGTGAGCAGCCTGGGCGATTGGTGGCGTGCCAAGCATGCGACTCAAGCCAGTTGTTCGGCGGCGCGCGTAGGCTCGGCAATGCATGTAGTGGCGAATCCCAGTCGTAGAACGGTCCAACCGGCCAAGGTGGCGATAGTCATTCCCGTTGGACCTGGCGATCGAAGTTGGCGAGAACTGATCGACTTGCTCGATCGCCTAGCGCCCTCGCTACCGCGCCGCTTGGTTTTTGCCCTGGGTGATTTGCAGGGCCGGCCGCGCCAGCCCAGCGAACGCTGGACCGAATCTGTGCGTGGTCGCGCGCGTCAACAAAACGCCGGCGCTGCGGGCGCAGATCAGGACTGGCTGTGGTTTTTGCATGCCGATAGCAGACCGAGCGCGCACACATTGCAGGCGCTCTTTGAGTTCATCGATAGCGGCGTCGATGCGCTCGGTTATTTCGATTTGCGTTTCGCCAACGATGGCCCGCCGTTGATGTGGCTGACCGAGATGGGCGTGCGTTTGCGCTGTCGATGGGCGGCTTTGCCATTCGGAGACCAAGGCTTAGTGCTGCGCGCCGCGCGCTTCTACGAGTTGGGCGGCTTTGATGAAATGCGCACCTTTGGCGAGGATCACGCGCTGGTTTGGCAGGCCAAACGCCAGGGCTTGCCGATTCAACGCATTCCGGCGCCATTGTTCACCAGCGCGCGCAAGTATCGCAAGCACGGTTGGCTAGCCACCACTTGGCGACATCAGCGTCTGACTTGGCAACAGGTCAGGGAAGAGACTAAAGCCTAATGAGCGCCAGCATTGGTGTCGCGGTATTCGTCAAAACCTCCGCCTTAAGCCCGGTAAAAACGCGCCTCGCCAGCGCCATCGGCCAAGCTGCCGCGCTAGAGATTTTTCGCGCCAGTGTCAGTTGTGTGCGTGCCAGCGTCAGCTTGGCTTCGCAACGTTGCTCGCTGCAACCCTACTGGGCAGTGGCGGAGGCGCAAGGGGTGAGCGCCTGGGGTGATTGGCCGGTGCTGGTGCAGGCGCAGGGCGATTTGGGTGTGCGCATGGCCGACATTTATCGGCAATTGCGCCTGCGCCATCGCGGCGCTGTGCTGCTCGGTGCGGACGCGCCCGCGCTAACGCCGTGGTTGATCGCCGATGCCTGTGCCGCGTTGGAAGCGACGCCCTCGCGCGTGATCGCGCCGACCGTCGATGGTGGTTTCATTTTGTTTGGCAGCAATCAGGATTTGCACGACGCCGATTGGTCGGCAGTGCCGTATGGTGCGCCGGACACCGCGCTGCGTTTTATCGCTGCGATTGACGCTGCTGTGCCCGTGACGCCGCTGGCATTGCAGCAGGACCTGGACACCATTGAGGATCTTCGACAGTTGCGCCTCCATCCGCCGATTGACCCCACCGATGCGCAGCGCCACTTTTGGAGCAGAATTCCAGATTGGTTGGCGCGTGCGCGTGTCTGACTTATGTTGCAAAGCGCACGCATCGCGCCCATGTTCCATTCGCACCTGACAGCGCAATCTGCCAGCATCGTCAATCACTCTGTTGCGGAATTTCGCATGGCCAAATCGCCCAATCGCCCACCTGCGCCGCTGGCGCTAGCCGCAGACGCGCCTGCGTCAGAGCGCATACGCGCACGCATTTTGGCAACCGGACAACGGTTTCACGCCAACGACAACATTGCCGCTTTCATTGAACCGGGCGAGATTGATCAACTGCAGGGCGAAGTCCAGGCGCAAATGGCGGGTGTACTGCGCGCGCTGGTCATTGATACCGATAGCGATCACAACACCCAAGACACCGCCCGGCGCGTCGCCAAAATGTATCTGAACGAGGTTTTTAAGGGCCGCTATATTCCGCCGCCGCCGGTAACTGAGTTTCCCAATGTTGAACAGTTGAACGAGTTAATGATCGTTGGGCCGATTACCGTACGCAGTGCCTGTTCACACCATTTCTGTCCAATTATGGGCCGGGTTTGGATTGGCATCATGCCCAATGAGCATTCCAATTTAATTGGTTTATCAAAATATGCGCGACTGACCGAGTGGGTGATGAGTCGTCCACAAATCCAAGAAGAAGCGGTCACACAGTTATCGTCCTTGTTGTACGACATGATGCAGCCCGACGGTTTAGCCTTGGTCATGGAAGCCGATCATTTCTGCATGCATTGGCGCGGGGTCAAAGACGATCAATCCAAAATGATCAATAGCGTCATGCGTGGCTCTTTTTTGAAAGACGCCAACTTGCGGCGCGAGTTTCTGAGCTTGATCCCACGTAATCGTTCTTGAGGAATGCCGCTATGTTGGTCCGTTTGTTATATGCCAGTCGCACAAAAACCAAACCGACGCCGAAAATAATCGAGGCCATTCTGGATTCTTCCCGCAAGCACAACCCACAAAAAGGCATCACCGGCATTTTATGCCACGGCGGTGACGTGTTTTTGCAGGTACTGGAAGGCGGGCGGGATGCGGTTAACACCTTGTACAACATCATCTCCAGCGATGCGCGCCACGAAAACGTAGTCATCTTGCATTATGAAGAAGTGACCGAACGGCGCTTTGCCGGTTGGACGATGGGTCAAGTCAATCTGGCCAAGATCAATCCTTCATTGCTGCTGAAATACTCAGAGCGCGCGATGCTTGATCCCTTTGCGGTGTCCGGCAAGGTATCGATGGCGCTGCTGGAAGAGCTGATCGCGACCGCATCGATCCTGGGACGCGCCTCGTGTCAGGGCAGTAACGAGGCCTGAGAGGGGTAGGCTGGTGGTGTGATTTTCAGGAGTGGGTGTCCGTCTTTAACGAGCGCAAAGCAGCACAGATGGCGGCATTTTTTTTTTACGCGCCCGGCCAGAGGATGTCGCACCTGAAGCTCATGAAGCTCCTTTATTTGGCGGAGCGCTAAGCAGTTCGTAAATTGGCTGGCCAATGGCTGGCGACCGCTTGGTATCGATGCCGCATGGCCCAGTGCTCTCGAGGACGCTCAACCTCATGGACGGCGACATCGAGTCTCAGCCTGGGGGCTGGGAAGATTGGATGTCCGCCAAGGATAACCACCAGTTGGCGCTGCGCCATGCGCACCACGCGCCGAATCAAAGTGCTAAAAAGTCAAAATAATCATGGCTTTACGGGCGATGGGAAGCGGTCAACTGAGGTTTTTAGTCACTAACCAATTCAGTCTTGACAAATCATGCGAAGACTTTTGTGTGTTTGGTTCCCGCTCGTCCGGCTTAGGTTCAACCCGCATGTTTCATAAATTGCACGCGCCCTCGCTTGTCTATTGGCCGCACAAGGACATCCTCAGTCGGCCATATAGCCCGATGTGCCGCTTCTTCGGAAAATCCCCTGTGCAACCAATATCCTGCGCGATCATTGCGCGAATTCATGAAACAGGCGGGTTAACCCGATGACCCCCGAGCAGCGCGCCGACAATGTTCGCGGCATTGTCCTGATGATCATTGCGGTCGGCGCATTCGCGATGATGGATGCGGCGCTAAAGCAGCTCACGCCTCACTATCCGGCCACCCAAGTTGCCGCCTTGCGTGGTTATGCCTCGCTGCCGGTGGTGCTGGTATGGGCTTTGGTATTGGGCTCGCGAGCGCGATTGTTTGAGGTGCGTTGGTCTTTGCACCTACTGCGTGGCGCCATTGGCATTCTGATGCTCAGCAGTTTTGCCTTTGGGCTGCGCACGCTGCCGTTGTCGGAGGCCTATTCGATCTTCTTTTTTGCGCCGTTGCTGATTACCGCAATGGCGGCACCCTTGCTCGGCGAACAGGTCAGCGCCAATCGCTGGTGGGCCATCGCGATTGGCATGCTCGGTGTGCTGGTCGTGTTGCGCCCGATGGGCAGCGAGCTGCTGTCGATCGGCGGTGTCGCGGTGCTGATTTCGACCGCCTGTTACGCGGTCAGCGCGATTACGGCGCGCGTTTTGGGGCGCACCGACACCTCGGTTTCGATGGTGTTTTGGCTGATGTTCATGGTCGCGATTGGCGCCACCGCATTGACCGGTAGCGACTGGCGACCCATTCAAGCCGCGCACGGTTGGGCGCTTTTGGCGATCGCCATCACCGGTTCCATCGGTCAATACGCGGTAACCGAGGCGTTCAAACGCGGCCAGGCCTCGGTGATTGCGCCGTTCGAATACACCGCGCTGGCCTGGGGATTGGGCCTGGACTGGGTGTTCTGGCAGGTTTTGCCCCAACCCATCGTGATGCTGGGCGCGGGCATTGTGGTGGCCAGTGGTTTGTTCTTATTGTGGAGCGAACGGCGGCGCGCGGTGTCAAACGGCTGAGCTTGACCGGCTGCAACCGCGGCGCCGTTCAGCGCCGCATCGCGCGTCGGGTTCATTCGAAGCCGTTGGCAAAACCGATCCAGCCGACCTGTCCGGAACAGAAGCGTGCCGTGGCCACTTGCCAACGCCCGTCGCCGCCGGAGACCGTGCCGCGTGCGATGGCGTGCTGGTTTGAGATCCAGAAACAGCCATCCACCGGATCTACCGATGCACCCGAATAATCGCCCCAGCGGTTGGCTGCGCCGCCCAAAGTACGCACATAAAAATCCGTGCCGGATCGCAAAATTTGGCTGGCTCGTGTAGTGCCGGCAGGATCGGCTGCCGCACGCCACGTGTAAGCCGAGGACGGAAAAATCGCGCTACCCACCACACTGAAGCCAATCGCCAAATCCCCAGCGGCGTTAACCGCGATGGCCGGGAAAAACGTATGGGCATTCGCTGTGAGCTCATCGCCCCCCACTTTGCCAAAGTCGGCGCGGGATAGCGCCGCAATGTTGGAGGTGCTGATGCGGCCCCACCATGCGGCGTTTTCGGCCGCATCCGCTGCCGCCACCGGTGGCCTGGATGAGAACGCAAAGTACAGTTGGTTATTGCGCCACACCGCTTGCAGTGTGCGGCGGTCATTAGTGGCCAGCGTGGTGGCCGTGCCGCTTTGTGGAGCAGCGCCTGAATTGGATTGCAGCAGTTGCCCCAAACCGATGAACTGCAGGTTGAGGGTCGGCGTGGTCAGCGGCGAATCAATGCGGGTCACCTGAACCGCTGATTCGCCGCCGCCGTTGATGGTCACGCCCGAAAAACCCACCATGAACGTTCCAACCGAACCGGCCGGCGCGGTGCCGTAAATCTCCGCCGGCTGTAAGGTCACATTCAAACCACCACTGCCGGGCGGCGCCGGATTGATGATGTTAGCGAGCACCGCGCTGCCGTTATAAAAGCTCTTGCTGAGAATAAACAGCCGAGTTTCTCCGCAGTTAGCGTTATCGCTGAGTCGAAAATAGTTGCCAGTGATATAAACCGCCTCTTCATCTACAGCAAAGCCCGGGTAGTCAAACCAGCAGTTGTTGGCGGCGATAATCTGTAGCGCTGGAATGCGCGCTAAAAACCAACTGCCGGTTGGATCATTGGTGGCGCTCACCGCAACAAATAGCGCTGAATTTGCCGCCGTTTTTTCCAAAGTCACAATCAGCCAGCGGTTACTAAAACTGTCAAACAACACTTTGGGGTCAAAGGTCGCATTCACCGGCCCAACGAAACCGTTGGCGGTAAAGAAACTGCGCAGTGAACTCTGAAATACTGAAGCGCCGGTCGTTTTGTTATGCATCCGCACTAGCACATTAGTGACATTGACGACATGCGCAGGACCCGCCGCAGTATGCGTGTCGGGCGGGATGAACAGCCCGCTAGCCAAGGTCTGGTTGTCATCAAAACCGGACGAATTGAAAACCAACAGCGGCGCGTTTTTGGCGTCCTTCGCTGGCGCGGTGCTGGGCGGCAGCGCGTCTAACGCCGGATCGTTTGGACCAAGCACGTCCGCCGGGCCTGCACCAACGCCCTTCGGATAGGGCGGTGGACCACGACGCAGCGGGTCTGCCACTTCTGGTGGACCCACATCCATGGCGCTGCGGGTCACCTCAAATCTGGGCTCAATCAAGCGCAACTCAACGTCGACCGGTATACCGTTGATACGATCCGAGGCGATCAATGGTGATCCCGGCAGTTTGACTTCAACCGGTGCCGCGCTGTTGCCACGCGCGGGCGGTTGATCCCCTTGCCAGTACCAGACACCAACGATGCAACCCATGACCAGCACAATCCACAACAGCCGACTAACCATGGGAGTCTCCCTAGTTTTTGCGGCCCATAGTGTACAAGTTGATTTGTATCGGTTTCATCCAGATCGGCTCAGGCAAAGATCGCTAGCAAGCACCTATCGTTCACCTGCGTCCATTAGACTGCGCGCCTTCCTCTGATCTAGGTGCCCGGTCGATGACTAACTGGACGATTGCCGATGCCCGCCACACCTACAGCGTGCCGCATTGGTCGGAAGGCTATGTGGATATCGACGCTGCCGGTCGGGTGGTGGTGCGCCCGCAAGGTGAGGGCGCTGGCAGCGTTGCGCTGCCGGAGGTCATCGAGGCGGCGCGCCGGCAGGGCTTGCGTATCCCGCTCTTGCTGCGCTTTCCGCAAATTCTGGGCAATCGTTTGCAGCGCTTGCAAATGGCGTTCGCGCAGGCGATGCACGAGCGTCATTTTGATGGCGGTTATACGGCGGTATTCCCGATCAAGGTCAACCAGCAGCGCGCGGTGGTATCCGAGTTAGTACGCACCGGCGTCAGCGGTTTTGGACTCGAAGCAGGCAGCAAACCGGAGTTAATGACGGTGCTGGCCATGAGCCGTGGTGGCATGGTCATTTGCAATGGCTACAAAGACCGCGAGTACATTCGACTGGCGCTCATCGGCCGCAAGCTGGGGCTCGATGTGTATATCGTCATTGAAAAAGCCAATGAGTTGCAGCTGGTCATTGAAGAGGCCGCCAAACTCGGCGTACAGCCCTTGTTGGGCGTGCGTATGCGCTTGGTTTCCATTGGTGCAGGTAAATGGCAAAACACCGGCGGCGATAAAGCCAAGTTTGGTTTGATGCCACGCCAGGTTTTGGAATTATCAGCCGCGCTCAAACAGGCGGGGTTCGGTGATGCGCTAAAACTCCTGCATTTTCACATGGGCTCGCAGATTTCCAATGTGCGTGATATTGCCCAAGGCATGCGCGAGGCAACCCGTTATTTTGTTGAATTGTCCAAACTCGGCCATCAAATCAGCCATGTGGATGTAGGTGGAGGTTTGGGTGTGGATTACGAAGGCACGCGCTCGCGGAGTTTTTGTTCCATGAACTATGGTTTGGAGCAATACGCGCAAAGTATCGTCGCCCCGCTGGCTGAGGCCTGCGCGGAGCATGGTTTGACCCACCCGTGCATCATCACCGAATCTGGCCGCGCGCTGACCGCGCACCACGCGGTGATGGTGACCGACGTCACCGCGGTCGAGCGCATGCCGGAGGGCGATGCCAATGCGGGCGCCGAAGGTCATTCTAATGCGCTCAAACACTTGCGCGAGCTGCACGCCGATTTGGATCGCCGGCCGCTGCTCGAGTTGTATCACGAAGCGCAGCACTATCAACTGGAAGGCCACACGCTATTTGCGCATGGCGCCATCGATTTGGCGGAGCGCGCAGCGCTGGACGATGTCTATTACGCCATCGTGCACGCGGTCTTAGCGCGTTTGCACGGCGATAGCCGCGGTCAACAACAAGCGATTGGGGAATTAACCGAAAAGTTGGCGGATAAGTTCTTTATTAATTTGTCGATCTTTCAGTCGATGCCGGATATTTGGGCTCTGGAGCAGGTCTTTCCAATTATGCCGCTTGATGGACTACAGGAACGCCCAAGCCGACGCGCGGTATTGGAGGACCTGACCTGCGATTCAGACGGTCGCATCGATCATTATGTCGACAGCGAAAGTTTGCAGAGTACCTTGCCGGTGCACGCGCCTATCGAAGGTCGACCCTATTACCTTGGGGTGTTTATGGTGGGTGCCTATCAAGAGACCCTCGGTGATATCCATAACCTATTTGGTGATACCGATAGTGCCAGCGTGCGTTTGACCGACAGCGGATTTGAATTGGAAAGTGCGCGGCAGGGCGATACCACTGACGAATTGCTGCGCTATGTAGGTTATGACATCGACCAACTGCGCATGGCGTATCGCGCGAAAATCGCCGCCGCCGGGCTGGATCCAGCGGACGCCAAACGCGTGGCTGAATCATTGGAATCGGGATTATCGGGTTATACCTATTTGCATGATGAGTAAGGACCCTTCGATGCGCTGTTCTTTGGTGGGATTAGGTGCCATGGGCGCACCGATGGCGCGCCATTTGGCGGCGCGCGGTTTATTGGTTGCGGTTTGGAATCGCACGCAGGCCAAGGCTGCGGCGTTGGCAGACGAGTTGCACGTTGCTGCGCCTGCCGATTTAGCCGAGCTCGCCGCGCTGAGCGATCTAGTTTTCGTTTGCGTTTCTGCCGATGCCGATGTGCGTGCGGTGGTTGCGGCTTTGCGCCCTGGTTTGCGGGCGGGTTGCATCGTGGTCGACACCTCCACGGTGAGCATGCAGACCGCGACTGACCTAGCCGCTGACCTCACCAAGATCGGCGTCGATTTTCTCGATGCACCGCTCACCGGTGGTGTCGAAGGCGCGCGCCTTGGTCGATTAAGTGTGATGGTCGGCGGCGACCAAGCCGTGTTGGATCGCGCTGAGCAGGCGTTTTTGGCCTTTGCGCTACGCGTCACGCGGATGGGACCGGTTGGCGCCGGTCAAGCAACTAAAGCCGTCAATCAGGTGATGATCGGCGGCATCGCGCAAGGCGTCTGCGAAGCGCTGGCTTTCGGCGAGGCGCTCGGTCTGCCGCGTGAATCCTTGCTGGCGGTGCTGACCGCCGGTGCGGCAAACAGCTGGTTTCTGGAAAAACGTGGCCAGAGCATGCTCGAAGGCCGTTTTGACTCGGGCTTCAAACTGGCCCTGTTGCACAAAGACTTAGGCATCGTGCAAGCGATGGCCGCGCAACTGGGCGCCAGCTTGCCCAGCGTGGACGCCGCCCACGCCGACTACGGCCAACTGCTGAGTGAGGGTCGTGGAGACGATGAAATCTCGTCGTTGATTCGCATCAAACGCCGGCTGTTTGAGCAGCAATCGAAAGCTTGAACTAGCAGCCGGTCGGACTTTCCTCGCGAGTGCGCCGGAAGTCCTTTTGGCGATCATTTCTAACCATTTTCGAATTGATTTTGAAGGCTATGGCTCTACTTTCGTGTCTGCGCTATGCCAAAAGGCCGTCCGGCCCTGCGGGTTGCGCGTCGCAACGGCGTCTGCGCTGCGACTCTTGCCTTTGGAAGAGCCATTGGCTGCGCAGCGCGCCTTGCATCCGTCCAGCCAACGCATCTCACGCGCAAAGTCTGAAAGGCTGCTAGGCTCGCCCGGATGCCTGAATCACGCTTAGACACCTTGCACAGCGCGCTGTTTTGGCTGTCTTTGCCCTTCCTGTTACCGCAAGGTTTATGGGTCAAACGCACCGCGCGGCGGCTGCCACCTGCGGCTGGCCCGCGAAGCGGCGTGGTAGGTGTGGGCGAAGTACGGCATTTATTGCTGATTGGCGATTCGATTATCGATGGCGTCGGCGTCCAGCACCTGTGCGATGCGCTGCCCGGACAAATCGCCAGCGCGCTGGCTGATCGTCATCAATGTTGCGTGCATTGGCAGGCGTTTGGTGACAATGGCGCCAGTTGCGCGGATTTGCATGGCACTTTGTCCGCTCTCTTGAGCGCCGGACCGGCCGATTGGGTGTTTGTGTCGGTCGGGGTCAATGATGTGACGCGATTGACGCGTCGGCATATTTGGCGTGCGCAATTGACGGCGTTGCTGGCAGCTTTGAGCCAGCATTCGCCCAACGCGGCGATTCTGCTGGCCGGCGTGCCGCCGATGGGGCGATTTCCTGCGTTGCCTGCGCCATTGCGACAGGTCTTCGGCTGGCGCGCCGCGCGCCTTGATCAACTGGGGCAAACGGTGGCCGCCAGCGTGAAACGCGTTTGCCACCTGCCAACGCCGGTTCCCGACGACCCGAGCGCCTTTGCCAGTGATGGTTATCACCCCAACGCCAGCGCGTGCCAGCAATGGGCCGGCGTGATTGCGATGGCCACGGAGGCGCCGCGAAGCACAGCGCCTTTGGACCTGGACCAAACCGCTGTCTGCCATCAACCAATCACTCTAGCAGCCTGTCGGACTTTGCTCAGAAATCGCGAAGTCGGCGAAAAAATGACCGATTTCGGCGAGTCTGCGTGAAAAGTCTCTGGCTTATTACTTGTGAAGTCTCATGTACGCGCCTACGCGAACAACTCAAAGGTAAGTCCGACAGGCTGCTAGAAACCTCAGTTGACCGCTTCCAGTCACCCATAGCCCGCTGATTCTTTTGAATTTTCAGCAGTTTGATTCTTTCAACTATAGTGTCAGTACGCTACGGGGCAGATTGCACGGTTCTGGCCTCTGGCTGCGCATGGCGGCGTTGCAACTCGTTGGAATGGAACAACCATTCACCCCGGCCTGCAAGCACAGCTTGCAGTCGTTCAAGCCGGCGCGCCGCATGCGGTGCAAGCTCGCCAGCTTTCACCCTCATTACTTATGCCTGCACACCCATAACCGCACACGCTGCCTCGTCCAACTGAGGTTTCTAGGATGATTCCGCGTGGCTGCGAGCCATGACCGTTGGGCACGGCTGCGCCTAAGCCCAACCTACGTCCGCTAGCTGGCCTGTCGCAAGGCCACTGCGGCTCCGAGCAATCCGGGTTGTGGGTGGGTGACGACCTGAATCGAAACCGATTCCAAGTAGGTGGCAAAGCGGCCTTTGGCCAGGAAACGCTCGCGGAAGGCGCTGGAGCGTAAAAATGGGATGAAACGCGGCACGATGCCACCGGCAATCATCACCGTGCGGGCGCCGTGGAACAGTGCGGCGTCGCCGGCCACGCTACCCAGCACGGCGCAAAAGCGCGCTAGTGAGCGTCGCGCGTTGACATCTTCGCCGTGCAAGGCCGCTGCAACGATATGTGCCGGATCGCGCAGATGTTTGGCCCAATCGGCGGGTACGGATAGATCGTCGCCGGCGGCGAGCGCGGCGTCGATATGCGCGATGCCGGAGCCGCATAACAAGCGTTCGGTGGAACAGCGGCCAAAGCGCGCGCCGATCCAACGCGAAATGGCCAGTTCTTCCTCGCCTTGCGGCGCAAAACTGACGTGTCCGCCCTCGGTTTCCACCACGTGCCAAGCGCGCGCGTCGCCAACCAACAAGGCCACACCAAGTCCGGTACCCGGGCCAATCACCGACACCGGCGCGCGTGGTGGCAAAGTGTCACTGCCATGCAGCACCACGCGATGCTCCGCATCCAGCGCCGGAATCGCATAGGCAACCGCGCCGAAGTCGTTGATGACTTTCAGCTCATCCAGGCCCAAATTGCGCTGCAGCTCGGATTGCGAAAACGCCCAGGCGCGGTTGGTCAAGCGGATCTCGTCGCCGGTCACCGGACACGCTACCGCGATCGACGCGCGCGTCGGTTTGGCGCGAACGCTGGCCAAATAATGTTTGGCGGCGTGTTGCACGCTGGCAAAATCAGCGGCTTGCAGCGATTGCTGCTCGTGCAGCAGCAAGCTGCTGGCGTTGAGCTCGGTCAGCGCGAAGCGCGCGTTAGTGCCACCAATGTCGGCGAGCAAGGCAAGCATCGGTCAACCCTCCACAAACAAAGCGGAGCCACCTTCTTCGGCGCAAGTGGCGTTGGCTCGCATCAGGCCAAAAAGTTCGCGGCCCACGCCAAAGCGGTTGCCACGCAGATTCATCGGTATCGCACTGCGCCCTGCCCATTCTTCATCATCGACGTGCGCGTTCATGGTGCCGGCGTCGGCGTCGATGATGATCAAATCGTCCTCGCGCAGTTTGGCAATCGGACCGGCGGATGCGGCTTCTGGCGATACGTGAATGGCCGCTAAGACTTTGCCGGAGGCCCCAGACATGCGTCCGTCGGTAAGTAGCGCGACCTTTTGGCCACGATCCTGCAGGACCGCCAGCGTCGGCGTGAGTTTGTGCAATTCCGGCATGCCGTTGGCGCGTGGACCTTGACCGCGCACCACCACGACCAAGTCGCCGACCAGTTTTCCAGCCTTGAAGGCCAGCAGCACCTCGTCTTGTGAGTGGAAAATCCGCGCTGGCGCCTGAATGCGGCGATGCGCCGGCGCTACCGCGGAGATTTTTACTATCGCGCGGCCCAGATTGCCTTTCACGCAGTGCAGGCCGCCCTGGTGATCGAAGGGCGCCGCGCAACCGCGCAGCACGTCGGTATCCAAACTGGCGGCCGGCGCAGCGCGCCAGCGCAATTGCAGCGCATCCAGATAAGGCTCCTGAGCTTGGCTACGCAAATCGCCACCGTGCACGCAGCGGATATCGGCGTGCAACAGACCGGCGTCGAGCAGCTCGCCGATCACCACAGCCAAACCGCCGGCCGCATGAAAATGATTCACATCGGCACTGCCATTGGGATACATGCGCGCCAACAAGGGCGTGGCGCGCGAAAGTTGATCCAGATCGTCCCAGTCGATGATGATGCCCGCGGCGCGCGCGATGGCGACCAGATGAATCGCGTGATTGGTGGAACCGCCGGTTGACGCCAAACCGATGATCGCGTTGACGATGGCTTTTTCGTCAATCGTGACGCCAATCGGCGTGTACTGTGCGCCGAGCGCAGTGATCGCACACGCGCGTTCGGTGGCGGCCACGGTAAGCGCATCGCGCAGCGTGGTATTGGGGTTCACAAAAGCCGCGCCCGGCAACATCAGGCCCATCATTTCCAGCAGCATCTGATTGCTGTTGGCGGTGCCATAAAAAGTGCAGGTGCCGGGCCCGTGGTAGGAGGCAGATTCGCCTTCTAGCAGTTCCTCGCGACTGGCTTTGCCTTCGGCGTAAAGCTGACGAATGCGGGCTTTTTCGCGGTTCGGAAGCCCGGAGACCATCGGCCCGGCGGGAATCAGAATCATCGGCAGATGGCCAAAGGCCAAAGCGCCAATCAGCAGCCCAGGTACGATCTTGTCGCACACGCCTAGCAAGACCGCCGCATCGAACATCTCGTGCGAGAGCGCCACGGCGGTCGCCATCGCGATGACATCGCGCGAATACAAGGACAACTCCATGCCCGTGCGGCCCTGCGTAACGCCATCACACATGGCCGGCACACCACCGGCAAACTGCGCGCTGGCGCCGACATTGCGCGCCGCCATCTTGATCAGCGCGGGGTAATTTTCCAAGGGCTGGTGCGCCGACAACATATCGTTGTAGGCGCTGACGATGCCCAAATTTACCGCGCTCGAAGCGCGCAATAAGGGCTTGTCTACACCACTGGCAGCAAAGGCATGCGCCAGATTGCCGCAATCCAGACGCGCACGCGCGGTGCCGCCCTCGCGGGCTGCTTCAATACGCGCCAGATACGCGCTACGCAGCGTGCGGCTGCGCTCCACAATACGAGCGGTGACAGCTTCGATGGTCGGGTTTAGCGGCATGGTCGCGTCTCAGTGGTGGCCCCGGGGTTTACCTAACAGCCTGTCGGACTTTCCTCGCGAGTGCGCCGGAAGTCCTTTTGGCGATCATTTTCTACTTATTCTCGGATTGATTTTGGTGGCTTTCGCTTTATTTTCGAGTCTGCGTTATGCCAAAAGGCCGTCCGGCCCTGCGGGTTGCGCGTCGCAACGGCGTCTGCGGCGTTGCGACCCGAACGGAAGAGCCATTGGCTGCGCGCCGCGCCTTGCAGCCGCTTAAGCCACCCAACGCATCTCACGCGCAAAGTCCGACAGGCAGCTTGCTTCAAGGACTCCAATGCACTTGCGCATTGGGATGCGCAGCGTTGAGCAGCGCGGCCACCGGCAGTTGCAATGGATCAGCAAAGCTAGCGCGCTCGAAAATCGCGCGTTTGTCGGCCCCGCTAATGACCAGCAGCAAGCGGCGGCTGCGCAACAGGCGCTGCAGCGTTAGGCTGATGCGTGGCTGCGGGCCGGCGGCCGGTAGCGGATCAGGCAGCAGGGCGATCGCCGCATCGCTGGAAGCTGAGTCGGCCACTGCCAGTCCAGCACCCAGATTGGCCGCGCCCGGAAACAGCGACGCAAAATGCCCGTCGGCACCCATGCCCAACATGCACAGATCAAAAGCTTGCGCGTGACTCTTTAGTTGCGTATTGGCAAAGCGCGCATCGACATCTCCATCTGGCGCTTCGGGCACCAGAGCCAGCCAGTTGATGCCAGCCGCCCCGGCAAAAGCCTGCTGAATTTGGCGCAGATTGCAGTCGGGATGGCCCGCTGCCACCCAACGCTCGTCGCTGGGCAGGATCGTCACCCGCGACCACTCACGCGGCTGCGCGGCCAGCTGCCTGTACACCGGTGGCGAGGAACGCCCGCCCGCCACGGCCAACAGCGCTTGTCCGCGCTCCGCTAGCGCGTCGTCCAGATCGGCGGCGATGCAGTGCGCAACCGCGCTGGCAAGTGCATCGGCGTTGCTGTGGGTATGCAAGGTCCAGGTCATTAACGGTTCTCCCCAAACAAACTTCTCGGTTCGGCCTACCGGTCAGCCGATAGGCGCCTCAGCCTCGCCCTACTCGCGCCAACTGTGTCCGTGACGCTCAATCAAGGCCACCGAACTGGCTGGCCCCCAAGTGCCGGCCGGGTAGTTCTTTGGACTCATGCCGGCGCCACGCCACGCGGCGAAAATGCCGTCCACCCAGTGCCATGCCGCTTCGGTTTCGTCACGTCGCACGAAGAGCGTGCCGTTGCCCTCCAGCGCGTCCAAATAGAGCCGCTCGTAGGCCAAACGTTTGCGCACATCTTCAAAGGCATCGTGCAAATCAAGGTCTAATGCAACCTGCGAGAATTTTAGGCCCTCGCGATCAAGCCCAGGTGTTTTACTCATCAGAATCATTGAGATGCGTTCTTCGGGCTGCAACTGAATGACCAGCGCGTTCGGCGAGATACGCGCATCGACGCCGAAAATGGAATGCGGCACGCCGCGAAATTCCAGATAAATCTCAGTGCAGCGCGACGGCATGCGTTTGCCGGTGCGCAAATAAAACGGCACACCCGACCAGCGCCAATTGTCGACATGCGCACGCAATGCCACGAAGGTTTCGGTGCCACTGCTGCGGCCCAGCTCGTCGCGATAGCCGCGCACCGCCACACCATCAATGGCGCCCGCGGTGTACTGGCCCGCCACGCTATTGCTCGCCGCGCCTTCCGCGTCGATCGGTCGCAGTGAGCGCAGCACTTTTAATTTTTCGTTGCGCACCGCACTCGGGTCAAATTGCGCCGGAGGTTCCATGGCAGTCAGACACAACAACTGCAGCAAATGGTTTTGCACCATATCGCGCATGGCGCCGGATTCGTCGTAGTAGTCGCCGCGCCCTTCCACACCCACCGTTTCCGCCACGGTGATTTGCACCTGCGCGATATGCCGGGCATTCCACAAGGGCTCAAACATCGCATTGCCAAAACGCAAGGCCAGCAGATTTTGCACGCCTTCTTTGCCGAGGTAATGATCGACACGGAAGATACGATCTTCGTCAAACGCCTGTCCCACGCCGGTGTTGATCGCAATGGCGCTGTGCAAATCGTGGCCGATGGGTTTTTCCAACAGCACGCGCGTGCCCGGACCGGCCAAACCCGCAGCGCCTAGCGCCGCGCAAATCTGCGCGTAGTAACGCGGCGCGGTGGACAAGTGATAAACGACATCGCCGTTGCGCATCGCGTGGATGCGATCGGTCAACGCGCCAAGCGCGGGTGCATCGCCCAAGGCCGCCGATTGGTAACGCACCCGTGCCAACAAGGCCGCCAAATGCTGCGCGTCGCGTTCCGCGGCCGGCGTGCGGCGCTCAATGATCTCCACCACCGTTGCGGCGAACTGCTCCTCACTAAGCGCACTGCGTCCGGTGCATAAAATCTGCAGTCCGGCGGGCAATAAACCATCGCGTTGCAAAGCGTACAGCGACGGCAACAGCATGCGCTGCGCCAAGTCGCCGGTAGCGCCAAAAATCACCATCAAGCCTGCGGGCTGCGCACTCATCGTCGACTTCCTACTCAAGCAACTTGGAGTATTGCGCTAGCCGCTAAGCGTGGGAACTGAATTCGATTGCAGTTTTGCCCGTTCTTGTGGCGCGCAGCCTGCTCCGCTACTTTCGCAGCATCGTCCACCCCAACCATTCGAGGTTTTCCGATGAACGATCAGCGCATCCAATCGGTGGTCATCGTCGGCGGTGGCACCGCGGGCTGGATGACGGCGGCGTTGTTATCCAAGCTGTTTGGCCGACTGCTGTCGATTCGTTTGATCGAATCGGAGGAGATTGGTACGGTAGGTGTCGGTGAAGCGACCATTCCGCAAATCCGCAATTACAATGGCACTTTGGGCTTGGATGAAAACGAATTCATCCGCGCCACGCAGGGCAGTTTCAAACTAGGCATTGAGTTTGTTGATTGGTATCGGAAGGGGCACTCGTATATCCACGCATTTGGTGGGGTAGGCGGCCGCGATTTGGGTTTAGTCCCCTTTTATCAGTATTGGCTGAAGTTGCGTCAAGCGGGCAAAGCGGGTGAACTCGGCGACTACACGTTTAACACGATCGCCGCGCGACAAAACAAGTTTATGCGGCCACTCGATCGCCCAAATTCGCCGCTGGGCAGTATTGCCTACGCTTTTCACTTCGATGCGGGTTTGTTTGCACGCTATTTGCGCGGCAAATGCGAAAACGCCGGCGTCGTGCGCACCGAGGGGAAAGTACAGGATGTGCAATTAGATGCTGAATCTGGCTTTGTCAGCGGATTGCGTTTAGACAGTGGCGAACAGATCAGCGGTGATTTGTATATCGACTGCTCTGGTTTCCGCGGTTTGTTAATCGAGCAGGCCCTGAAAACCGGCTATGAAGATTGGAGTCACTGGCTGCCGGTCAATCGCGCTCTCGCAGTGCCGTGTGCGTCCTCACCCGATTTCACGCCGTATACGCGCTCCACCACGCGTGACGCCGGCTGGCAGTGGCGCATACCGCTGCAACATCGCACCGGAAACGGCTATGTGTATTGCAGTGATCACATCAGCGATGATGCTGCCGCAGCCACCTTATTGGCCAATCTAGACGGCGCCGCATTAGCTGACCCGCGGCCATTGCGTTTTGTTACCGGCAAACGCAAACAATTCTGGAACAAGAATGTGGTGGCGATAGGTTTAGCCAGCGGCTTTATGGAGCCGTTGGAGTCAACCAGCATTCATTTCGTGCAATCTAGTCTCGCTAAATTGGTTGAATATTTCCCGACCAAACAGTTTGATCCGGTCAACATTGGCGAATACAACCGACAAGTGCAGTTCGAATACGAGCGCAGTCGCGATTTCATCATTTTGCATTACAAAGCCAATCAGCGCGACGGTGAATTTTGGCGCCGCTGTCGCGACATGCCCATCCCCGATACGCTAGCGCAAAAGATCGAGTTATTCCGATCCAGCGCGCGCATCCACCGTGAGCACGAAGAATTATTCACCGAAGTCAGCTGGCTGCAAGTGTTAATCGGGCAAGGCGTGCTGCCAAGGAGTTGGCATCGCATGGTGGATCTGCTTGGCGACCAAGAACTGCAGCATATGGTCGAAAGTACCCGCGCGGTATTGCAAAACGCGGCAGCGGTGTTACCCAGCCATGCCGAATACATCGCCAAAACCTGCGCGGCGAAGCCCATGTAAGCGCGGGTCGTTCCGCTAGCGAATCTCAATGCGCTGCGCACCCGCGCCCCACAGCAAACGCGCACGCAGCGTCTTGCGTTCGCTATCAAACCAAGCCTGCGCGGAGCCCGCATCCCATTCTTTGCGATCCGCGGTCATGCTGAGCACCGTGTGACCGACGCTCACGGTGGTCGGCGCGTCCTGCCAGCCATGCACGATCAGTTCTATTTCACGCTGCGCCGGCTTGCCGAGGTAATCACCACCTTCGCGCTGCAAATCAATGCTCAGCAGCGCATCTTCGTGCTGCGCCGTGAAACTCAATATCTCATGCGCGGCGCTACTCATCGCGGTGCGCGTGGCGCCGTCGTCGTCATATAACTGGCCGCTGGATTTGGGTACCGAGGCATCGGCCCAATAATGCAGTTGCAGTTTGGCGGTTGAATACTGGGTGGTATTTTGGATCGTGTCGATCATCGGCACAAAGGCGCCGGCCCGGACCAGCACCGGTATGCCAGACATGTCCACTGGAATTCTGACCACTTGGCCACCCTCACGGCGGGTGCCGCCCTTAAAATCAAACCACACACCGGCCGGCAGGTCCAAATCCAGATGTTTAACGCGTTTCTTGATAATGGGCGCGACCAGCAGCGCGTCGCCCCAATAATAGGCGTCACTGCGATCGATCAGTTTGTCATTGCTTTCATCGCCGAAAAATAGCGGGCGCGTTAATGGCATTCCCGTGCTGCTGTTCTGCCACGCCATGGTGTACAAATAGGGCAATAATCGATAGCGCAAGCGAATTGCCGCGCGCGCTAGGGCGACGGTTTGTTTATCGTGGAACACCGGTTCGGAGGGAATATGGTCTTGCGCGTGCGGTCGGAATATCGGTTGGAATACGCCGTATTGTAACCAGCGCACATACAGCTCACGATCAAAACGGGTGCCGCCGGCAAATCCTCCGAGATCCGAATGCGTGTAAGCCATACCGAACAAACTCATTTGCAGAGCCAGTTCTACTTGGCCGTGCAAACCATCCCAACTGCGATCGACATCGCCTGTCCAAGGAATCATTCCATAGCGCTGCGAACCAGGTGCGCCGGCCCGCATCATGATGAATGGGCGACGCTCCGGGTAATCACGTACGTGGTTCTCGTAAACCATTTTGGCCCAGGTGTGGCCGTAGGCGTTATGCACCTCGTCGGCGATGCCATTCACGTGCACGGTATCGGAAGGATGCACTTCCGGTTCACCTAGATCCCCCCACACGCCGACCACGCCCTGTTTCATCAAACCCGCGTAGATATCCCAAAACCATGACGCGGCCTCTGGTTTGAACACATCAATCAAACCAGTGTTACCAAAATAGAAATCGAAGGTTTTTGGACGACCGGCCAAATCCAGCGCCAAAACACCGCGTTCGACCGCTTCATTCCAGCGCGTGGAGCTGGTCAAGATAAAGGGCTCGGTCACCAGAATCGTATTCACGCCCTGCGCCGAGAGATCGCTAAGCATTTTTTCTGGCGTTGGGAAGGCATTTCTGTCCCAATCGAGTTTTCCCAGATGGCCCTGGATATCCGGTCCAAACCAATATAAATCGATGACCACTGCATCCAGCGGTATATCCAACTGTGCGTATTTGGCCACCGTATCGCGCACTTGCGCTTCGCTGCGATAACCGAAGCGTGAAGCAAAGTTGCCCAAGGACCAGCGCGGCGGCAAGGGTTGTGTGCCAGTCACTTTTACATAATTATGGATCAGTTCCGGGTAGGTCTGGCCGGAAAACACTAAATAAGCGGTGCGTCCAGCCACCGCCTGAAATTCCAAAATATCGCTTTCGGTTTTACCCAGATCAAGCGTACCGCTGGCGGAATTATCGAATAGCAGCAGGTATTTACGGCTGGATAATACGGCCGGCATACTAAAATACATCTGTTGTGATTCAGTGGTGTAACCGTAATGCGGTTTATTGTACAAGGCCAAGCGCTCGCCACGTCGATCCATGCCCAGCACGCGCTGCCCGCCGCCCATCAGTTTTTCGTCGGCACTGAGTTTGAAACGAAATCCGCGCAGCGTGGCGTGCGTATAACCACCTTGTTCTTCGGCGACCAGTAATTGATCACCGCGGTAATAACTGACGCGCAGTGGCGATTTATTGATGCGCGCGGTGAGTTCTGCGCTGCTGTAGATCAATTCGCTGGGCGTATCGGTCAATTGCGTACGCACCGCCGGTGGTTCGGTCGCAATGCTGAAAGAGGCCAGTTGTGGCGCGCTGAGCCAGCTCGATTCTTGACTTAATCGCGGCTGGTAAAAAGCCTCGATCGCGCCGGCTTGGTGAAAGCGCAGCGTTAGCGTTGCGGTGTCGCTGTGGATACGTAAACCGGCCTCGGTTTGCTGGTGGCGTAGGTAATTGGCGGCGGGTAATGCTGAAACAAATAGCAGCAGGACCAGTACAGTGAATAATTTTGGCAGCGCGAGACGAACTTGCTCCCCCATAGGCGTTGCCATCACTGCACCTCAAATAAATAAGCCGCGCGTGGCGGCAGGGTAAGCGGGACCAGCGCGCCATCGGGCATGATGGTGAGCGGCACTTGCAGGCCGCTGCCCAGGCGTTCGACCAAGGTGTATTGCCCGGCGTCTAAATGCCAGTTAGCGCTGATCTCCAGTGGGATGGACAGATCAAAGCTAGCGCTCTGCTCGCGGCTGAAGTTGGCTACGATAATCAGCCTTTGCTCGGGATTCCAGCGCGCAAATGCGAAGAGACGGTCGTTATAACCCGCGGTTTGCGCCAAATTGAGCGAGTGTAAGTCGGCATAGGCACCGCGCATCGCTGGCGCATTGGCGACAAAAGACAACAACAACGCGTGAAAATTACGCAGCTCGCGCTCGGCCGGTGTGGACGCCCCGCCGTCGAAACGTCCGCCATTCATGTAGCGCTGGTGCGCAGGCACGCCCCAATAATCGAAAATCGTGGTGCGGGTGCGCTTTCCAAAACCCGCATCACCGTCTCCGGGTTCGCCGACTTCTTGGCCGAAATACAGCATGGCTGGCCCGCGACCGATCGTCGCCGATACCAACATGGCCGGTTTGCCTATTCCCGCTTCAGCGGCGAAAGCCGGACTGGCGATGCGTTGTTCGTCATGATTTTCTAGAAAACGCAATAAATGTCCATCGATGTCGGTGTAACGCTGTTGGATTTCTGCCAGCGCGTTGGTGCTGGCTTTGCCCTGCATGACTAAACGCAGGTGATCGTAAAAATCGACCTTGTCGTAGAGATAATCCATACGACCTAGATGCAGGTAATTACGATATTCTGCTGGGTTGTAAACCTCAGCGAGCAAAAATGCGTTCGGATTGGTTGTTTTAATCGACGAGTTCAGATAGCTCCAGAACTCGACCGGTACCATTTCCGCCATATCGTAGCGAAAACCGTCTACGCCATGGCTTAGCCAGTATTGGGCGATATCTTTGAATTTGACCCACGACGCCGGCACCGACTTATTTTTCCAGAAAGCGGCGTGTGCAGCGAGATCGCGACTGGCATAATCGGCGGGTAAACGATCAAAATCGGTACTACCATCGGGGCGAACGCCAAAATTGATTTTGACGGTTTCGTACCAATCGTCAAACTTGGGTTGCGGCGCGCGCGAGCCATTGCCGGTCCATTTAGCTGGATTTTCTGCAAATTGGTGATCCGCCAGCGGATGCTTCTCACCGCCCAGCGGCGCGTAATCGGCCGGCCACTCGGGCACCTTAAACGTTTGGCCGGGAATATAATAGAAATTGTTATCCCGCGCATATTCGACTGCGGTATTGTCGTCCTGCCCAAAATCGCGCGTGGCGGCGGGTTTAGCCAATGAGCGGTAACCGCGCGCCACGTGATTGGGCACAATATCAATAATCACTTGCATGCCCGCCGCATGCGTGCGCGCAATGAGCGCTTTAAATTCGGCTAGGCGACGCTTAGGGTCGACCGCTAAATCAGGATTGACGTCATAATAATCGGTCACCGCGTACGGCGATCCAGCGCGACCTTTAACGACGTCTGGATCGTCCGGCACAATACCCGCGTAGGGGGTGATGGAGGCATGGCGAGGCACGCCGGTGTACCAAATATGGGTGGTGCCCAGGCTGCCAATACTGGCTAAAGCGCTGTCGGTGAAATCAGCGAACTTACCGACGCCGTTTTCAGCCACCGTGCCCCACGGCTTGTTGCGCTGTGTTTGATTGCCATAGAGGCGGGTGAACACTTGATAGACCACCGGTTTGCCGGCCATAGCGGGCGCTGCGGGCTTCGGTGCCGGGTCCGGTGCCGGGTCCGGGTCCGGAGCGACTAGCTGGGGTCCAGCTGCCACGCAACCTAACAGCGCGGCGCAAAGCGCGGCGGCCAACGCAAACGCACGCATACGACTTCCCCAGATAACCCTAGACAACCGATGTTAGTCGAGTGCGGGCGGGCCGGGCAGCGCGCTTGCTTGCAGTGCAATCGAATGCAGTGCCTGGCAGCCTGTCGGACTTTGCGCGTGAGATGCATTAGGTGCTTAAGCGGATGCAAGGCGCGGCGCGTAGCCAATGGCTCCTCGATTGGCAAGGGTCGCAGCGCAGACGCCGTTGCGGCGCACTCGCGAGGAAAGTCCGACAGGCTGCTAGCGCGCCCGCCGTGTGCAATGGAAGAAACCGTTCAATGTGAGGCGGCCGCGGGTGGGATCGGCCGTTAGCAGCTGTGGGGCGGGAATATCGCTGCAATGGAACAAGCTGCCATCGTAGAAAATCATTCGATTCCAGGCCGGCGCGACGCTGCAGACTTTGTCGAACCACGGATTGGACTCAGTCAAATAGCCCGGCGCGATGGCGTACTTCTGGCTGAATTGAGCGGCGGGCAGGGTGCCGGATTCGTGGACCAGCAGGTCAATCTGCGCTGCCGGACGTTTCGGCACGAAGAAATTGGTGCCGCCCAAGGCTGGGTTAGCAAACAGGTACAGTACGGACGCGCCGATGCAGGCGTCTGGCCCCAGGCCCATGCGGTCGCGGTGGCAAATCCATTGCCTAGGCCGCAGCTGTGCCGGGGGCAAGGTGACTATCGATAAGCGGCTGTGCACCCGCGTCATACGCCGCGCGCCTAGATGCCCGCGAATATGCTGCGCAAAAAATTCGCCCAAACGCTCGGACAGCGCATCAGGCATACGCAGTTCAACGCCGGGATAGGCATTGTGCGATTCCATTGTAAAATCGACCTGATGTTGCGTAGCGCGTTCCACCCAGGCGTGCGGATCCAGCAGCGCATCGTCAACGATCAGGCACTGCTGTCCGGGGCAGATCGCTAAGTGACGGATGTCGGGGTTGGGATTAAACATGGGGAGCGCTATGCAAAGTCAAAACCCAAGGATGCCACTATGCGACTGTTACTCGCCCTATTCTGTTTATTCGCGCAGCCAGTGCACGCGATGTTGCCCAAAGTGAGTGCTGGCACGCTGGTTCGTCTGGAGCAGTTCGCATCGGCGCTGATTGCGGCGCGCCATGTGGATGTCTGGTTGCCGGACGGTTACCCGAAGGCCGCGCCGTACGCGGTGTTGTATATGCATGATGGCCAGATGTTGTTTGACGGCACGCAAACATGGAATGGCCAGGAATGGCGCGCCGATGAGGTGGCGTCAGAGCTGATACGCAGCGGAAAAACTCGGCCATTTATTATTGTGGGCATCGCCAATGGTGGCGCAGCGCGCCATTCCGAGTATTTTCCGCAACGCGCTTTTGCGCTGTTGAGCGCCGACGATCAGGCGCGTATGGCGACGCTCAAACGCGGCGACGAAGCCTTATTCGCGCGGCCGGTGGATTCAGACGCCTATTTGAAATTTCTGGTTACCGAGCTAAAACCGCATATCGATGCGCATTACGCGGTTGATCCGGCGCCGAGCAGCACGGTGATCATGGGTTCTAGCATGGGTGGTTTGATTTCGATGTACGCGCTGGCTGAATACCCAGGCGTGTTTGGGGCGGCGGCCTGTTTGTCCAGCCATTGGGCGGGCACGGTGACGGCAGACGATGTGCCGGTGCAGGAAGCGCTGCTGAGCTGGGTAGCCACGTATTTTGCCAACGCGGGTGCGCAGCGCATCTACATGGATCGGGGCACCGAAACCATTGATGTGTGGTATCCCGCGCTGCAAGACCGAGTCGATCAATTGCTGCGCGACAAAGGCTACGGACCCGGCCACATGCTGTCGCTGGTATTTCCCGGTGCGGATCACAGCGAAAAGGCCTGGGCCGCGCGGCTGCATATTCCCATGCAGTTTTTGTTGCCTCCGGTAGATGCTCAGTAATCAATTAGTCGCCAGCGCTGGCGTTGCAGATTTCCCATAGCTAAGCGCTTCCCCAGTGCGCCGCACTCGGCCATGCTTGGGCAACGGTGTTCGGGGATTTGGCAATGCCTATAGTTGCTACAAATGGCATCGAATTGCATTACGTTGAGAGTGGCGCGGGCCCGCAGACGATCGTTTTCGCGCACGGATTGCTGCTTGATCACCACATGTTTGAGGCGCAGCGCCTCGCGCTTTGCAAACGCTACCGGGTCATCGCCTATGACCATCGTGGTCAGGGCGATTCGCCGCCGACCTCGGGCGGTTTTGATATGGATACGCTGACCGACGATGCCGCTGGTCTGATTCGCGCTACCGGTGCGGCGCCTTGTCATTTTGTCGGTTTATCGATGGGTGGCTTTGTGGGCATGCGGTTGGCGGCGCGTTATCCGGAATTGCTGCGCTCGCTGTGCTTGCTCAATACCAGCGCCGTGGCTGAGACCTTCATCGCGCGGCTGCGCTTTCGTGCCATGCAAGCCTTTGTCGGGTTGTTCGGCGCAGCACCCTTGTTGCCGCAGGTGTTGCCGCTGATGTTTGGCAAGAGTTTCCGCAACGATCCGGCGCGGCACGAACTGCTGGAGCGCTGGAGCCACCACGTGCACTCTTTGCCCAGACGCATCGTTGGGCCGGTCGGCGGTGTGATTGGCCGCGCCAGCGTGCTTGACGAACTCAAGTACATTCGCTGCCCCACCTTGGTCCTCACCGGCGATGAAGACCGCACCACCACGCCCGCGCAAGCGCAGCGCATCGCTAGCCACATTACCGGCGCGCGCCTGTTGTGTTTGCCGGTCTGCGGGCATAGCAGCAGCATAGAAGCACCCGCAGCGGTGACCCAAGCGATTGCGGATTTTCTCAACGGCGTAACGGAGGCGGCGATATGAGCTGGTTGGCACCGCGCTATTGGCCTTTTTTGGCCACGATCATCGGTTTGGCAGTGGCTTTGATGCAGTGGCAACAGGGCATCGCATGGTGGGTACTGGCGCTGGTCTGCGCCACTTTTATGCTGATCGGCATTAGCGATTTGCGCGCGCGCCGCCATTCACTGCTGCGCAATTACCCGATTGTCGGACATATGCGTCGCATTTTTGAGTCGGTGCGACCGATGCTGCGCCAGTACATCGTCGAAGGGGATAACGACGAAGTACCGTTTTCGCTGGAACAACGTTCGATTGTCTATCAGCGCGCCAAACAAGCGCGTGAGACTCGGCCCTTTGGTACGGAAAGGAATGTCTATGCCGATCAATATGAATGGATCAATCATTCATTAATGCCGACGCATTTAGACACCCACGATTTCCGCGTGCCGGTTGGCGGCAGCCAGTGCAGTAAACCCTATCTGGCCAGCGTTTTTAATATCTCGGCGATGAGTTTTGGTTCTTTGTCGCCGACCGCCATTCACGCACTCAACGAAGGCGCGCGGCGCGGCGGTTTTTATCACGATACCGGCGAAGGCTCGATCTCCCCGTATCACCGCGAAGGCGGTGGCGATTTAGTCTGGGAATTGGGCTCGGGTTATTTCGGCGCCTGTGAGCGTGCCGGGGTATTTAGTCCCAGTAAGTTTGCGGAAAAATCCCAATTAGATCAGGTCAAAATGATCGAGATCAAACTATCGCAAGGCGCTAAACCCGGTCATGGGGGCGTGTTACCCGGCGCCAAAGTGAGCCCGGAGATCGCGGCGACCCGCGGCATTCCGGTGGGCCTAGATTGCATCTCACCCGCACGCCATTCGGCGTTTGATTCGCCCGAAGGTCTATTGCGCTTTGTGCAGCAATTGCGCGAACTATCGGGCGGCAAACCGGTCGGCTTCAAACTGGCGATTGGCCATCCGTGGGAATGGTTTTCTATCGCCAAGGCAATGCTAAGCACCGGTATTCGCCCCGATTTCATCGTCGTCGACGGTGGCGAGGGCGGTACCGGCGCCGCGCCGATGGAGTTTTCCGACCACGTGGGCGCACCCTTGCGCGAGGCGCTGTTGCTGGTGCACAACACGCTGGTCGGCCTGAATCTGCGCGATGAAATCCGCATCGGCGCGGCCGGCAAAATCATCAGCGCCTTCGACATCGCCCGCACGCTGGCGCTGGGTGCCGATTGGTGTAACGCGGCGCGCGGTTTTATGTTTGCGGTCGGCTGCATCCAGTCGCAAGCCTGTCACACCGATCACTGCCCGACCGGCGTTGCCACGCAAGATCCCTCACGCTGGCGCGCGCTCGACGTGCCGGACAAGGCCGAACGCGTCAAAAACTTCCATCAAAACACGCTGCGCGCGCTGCGCGAACTGATCGGCGCCGCCGGCCTTGGCCACCCTGGCGAATTGGGTCCAGAACACATCATCCGCCGGGTGAGTGGCTCTGAAGTGCGCTCGTTGGCGACGCTGTATCATTTTGTGCGGCCGGGCGAATTGCTCAGCAATACGCCAACCCACGCGGTGTTTCAGCGCTTCTGGGCCGACGCGCGGGTCGACAGCTTCGCCCCGCCGGGCGGCGTGGCCGATATGCGCTGGACCAAGGCGGTTTAAGCAATCGCACAAGGGCTCGGCTCCGCGGTTTTAGCTGTGCAGAAATGCCGCCCATTCCAGCAACAATTAAGGTTCCCAATGTTTGAAATGAATGTTGCAACCCATGCCGACAAGGCTGCTTTGTATGCCGATCTGGCCACGCAAGCCGAACACTTACTGGCGGGTGAACCTGATCGCATTGCCAACGCGGCGAATTTCTGCGCGTTGCTCTATCACAGCCTTCCCGACGTCAATTGGCTGGGTTTTTACTTTTTCGACGGCCGCGAACTGGTGGTGGGCCCATTTCAGGGCAAACCGGCCTGCGTGCGTATCGCGCTGGAGCGTGGTGTGTGCGGCGCTGCGGCGCGCACGCGCAGCACGATGCGGATTGCCGACGTGCATGAATTTCCCGGCCATATTGCCTGCGATTCCGTGTCGCGCTCGGAGTTGGTGGTGCCGTTGATCATGCGTGATGGCAGTTTGCTAGGCGTGCTCGACATTGACAGCCCGCTGCCGGGTCGCTTCGATGAGCAGGACCAACTCGGTGCGGAAAGGTTGGCCGCGGTCTTCTTGAACGCTTGTAGGTAAATGCTGTCTGTTACAGTCCAGCGTCCGTCACGATTACAGGAATGCCATGGCAGCACCTAGCTCAAAAATCCGCAACGTCGGGCCAAAGAGTGCGGCTTGGCTGCGCCAGATCGGTATTCGTAGCGATGAAGACTTGCGCAAAATCGGTGCGGTTGAGGCCTATCGCCGAGTCAAATTGGCAGGCTTTAAGCCCACTTTGAATCTGCTCTATTCGATGGCCGGTGCCGAAGATGATTGCCATTGGACGCAGCTCAGCGAAGAGCGCAAGGCAGCGTTGGTGCTGGCGTCCGATGGCATTACCCAAGACATGACCGCGCGTAAAACTGCCAAACGCCTGGGGCAAAGTTATTCTGGCCAATCGATCGTCGATAAGGCACTGAATTTCAACGAGCCAGTTGATACTGAAGCGGCGGTCCCATCTTCTGGCGATGATGAGCACTAGTCTAAGCCGGCTGGCACTGTTGGCAGCTTTGCTCGGCATCCTACCGGGCTGTGTTAGTCAGCCAGCACGCATCACAGCTTCAAGCCCACCCCTAGCAGCCTTGGATGGCCCGCGTTTGGCTGATTTGGCCTTTCGGGCATTGGGTTTGGTGGGTACGCCGTATCGCAGCGCCGGCAGTGATCCACAAATCGGCTTTGATTGTTCCGGTTTCGTGGTCTACCTGTATCAAGATGTATTTGGGCTGCGCCTGCCGCGCAGTACACAAGGGCAATACGAGTTAGCCAGCCGCGGCGTGCCGCGCAAGGCGCTGCAAACTGGCGATTTGGTGTTTTTCGACACCAGTGGTCGCGGTGTTTCGCACGTGGGCATCTACGTGGGCGAAAGTCGGTTTGTGCATGCCCCCAATCACGGTGGGCGAGTGCGACTTGACCATCTAGATGACCGTTATTGGCAAGGACGTTATCGGGGTGCCAAACGAGTCATCTCCTAGCGGAATAGTCGTCACCGCTCTGCGCGAAAAGCGCTTCCGGCGCACTCGCGATGAAAGTCCAACAGGCTGCTAGGTAACCGATCGCGACCAGCAACAACAAGCACGGCGCAATCATGAGCCGCGGTGGCGATCAGCGCGGCGCGTCGGGTTGTTTTTCGGGCTGCGCCAAATCAAATTCCGACATCGCCAAACAATGTGAGTCAATGCGCGCTATGGTCGGGAAGCGCGCCATATCGACGCCAAAGCGGCGTGCGTTGTAGACCTGCGGAATCAAACAACAATCGGCCAGCGTAGGCTCGTCGCCCTCGCAAAACGCGCCGGTGGAAGGATTGCCGCCGAGCAATTCTTCCAGCGCCAAAAAACCCGCCTCAATCCAGTGTTTTACCCAGGCATCCTTTTGTGCCGCAGTGGCAGAAAACTGCTGTCCCAAATAATCGAGGGCGCGCAAATTATTGAGCGGATGGATATCACACGCCACCGCTTGCGCGAGCGAGCGCACTCTGGCCCGTTCGCGGGCCGTGGGTGGCAGCAATACAAATCCTGATGCGTGATAAACCTCGTCCAGATATTCGATGATGGCCATGGATTGGCGCACCACGCGCTCACCATCAATCAGCACCGGAATCAGCTCTTGCGGATTGAGTTTGTGGAATGCGTCGGCATGTTGCTGACCACCGCCATCGACCAGATGCACCGGCACGCAGTCATAACGCAAACCTTTGAGATTCAGCGCGATGCGCACGCGGTAGGCGGCACTCGAACGCCAATAGCTGAACAGCCGGATCAGATCACTCATGTGCGCGCTCCCCCGATCGGTGACCCCAAGCATAGCGGTGTTACTTGCTCGTGTCGGTGTTGGTTAAGGAACCGATCAACATTTCCCCGCTTTCTTAACCGCCAGTTGAGAAACCTGTCGCAAACAGCGGTTCTGCAAGGAATAAATGCTGTGATATCCTGCTAAGGCCTGTATGGCATCTTCGATCTTATTGGTGCAAGGGCGCACAGTGATGCGTGATGATTTGCTGATACCGTGCTTTGACGGGTGATGTAGGCCGCCCGGCTAGACAAATTCTCCAGCTGGCGTGCGCTAAGATAAAGTCAGCTTCTCCGCGATACCGAGTGCCCGTGCAAAGGGTGAACATCATGAAGAAAATGCTCGCTTTTCTCACCGCCGGATTAATGGCAGTGACCGTGTCGGCCAAAGAGCCGACGATGCCGAGCAAGGCCAGTTTGGCCGCTCCGGCATTCAGCATCATTGCAGGCAATCCGCTGCGGATTAACGTCGGCGCTGATAATTCCTATCAGGTGTTCAATGCCGCTGTGCCAGGCCAGGGCCAGATTTACCCAAGCAATGCCAACCAAACGGCTGACATGGGCTGGTTTGTGCGGGTCGGCGGCACTCTGTATGCCCCTAATTTTGGCGAGCATCCCGGCGGCACCGCGACCGGCGGTTTAGGCGCCTCCGTTGATTTTGCCGAATCCGGTCTAACCGCCGTCGCCGGTGTCGGCACGCTGGCATCACCGTTTCGCGTCACGGTGACCAACGGTGTAGGCAACACTGGGCTGACCGCTACCAAGATCATCACCTACGTCAACGGCGATGGTCATTTTACCGAGCGCTTCCAACTGACCAATTCAGGCGCCGCCGGGGTGGTGGCCGCCACGGTGTTTCTGGGCAGCGATATCTTTCTCGCCAGCAGTGACGCAGGTATCCCTTTTCGTGAGCCCACCTCGGGCAGTCCCGGCGGTACGACCTGCCAGGGAGTAGTGCCCCCGTATACGATTTTGCATATCCCAGTGACGCCAGCGGCGCGGTTCACTGCCTCGCAGTTCGGCAGTGTTTGGTCGCAGATCGGCAGTGGCAACCTGAACAATCAAGTGGCCGGCGGTTGTATCGACAACGGCGCAGCCTTGCAGTGGAACGTGAACGTGCAACCCGGCACCAGGGTCACCATTCAGGCGGCAACCTCTTTTGGACCGGTTCCGCCGATTACCCAGTTCAACATCACCGACGTCAATCCGCCGCAGGGCCAGCGTGGCACCAGCGTGCCGGTGACTATTGCCGGCTATGGCTTTTTGCCCAGCAACACCGCGTTCACGGTAACCGGTGGCGATATCACGGTAAACAACGTGGCGATTATCACGTCGACAACGGCCACGGCGACTTTTGTGATTCCGCCCACTGCAGCATTCGGCTATCGGGATGTGATCGCCACGCAGATGCCGGGCGGCCTCGTTGCAACGCTGATTGACGGTTTTGCCGTGGGGGAAGACCCGGTCTGGGAGTATTCGATACTGGGCATCGGCGACGTTAATCAGGCCGCCTTTACTTGCATCCGCAGCCCGATCTTTTTGCCCGCAAATGCGGCCACCAATCGCGCCGGCTGGGCGCCCGATGAAGGCCAGTTTTATCACGAGAACCCTACCAACCCATTTGGGCCACTGCGGCGCCCGGTAGGATTGGCGCGCCGCATTTTAGATTGTGCGGTGGGCGCTTGGGATGCCACTTTGCAGCAACTGGCACCATTGTATTGCTGGGACAGCCCGTCACCGCAGTATCTGGGCTCCTATCCAGATTTGCGCGAAGCGAATCTGCGGATTTATTTCTCCAACAACGGCTTGTGTGAAGGTCCGTTGCCGGGCGGCACGATCTTCGAGCAAAATATTACCATGCTCCGCCAGCTGTACTTTCCGCCACCACGGCCGGCCGTATTGCCGTTACTTGCTGATGGCTTCGAGTAGAGCGGGGCTCGCTCCGCTGCTGTTTTGGCTTGGTAGTTGAGCGGTTCTCGCTTAGCTGCTGTCTGCTTGTAGCGGAGCTCGCTCCACTACTTTTCGAAACCAAACCCAGAAACAAGGGCACAAAAAAAGCGGAGTAAGCTCCCGTCCGTGAAACGCCGGATCGCCCTGCTCAGCCGCCTCGTCTGCGCAAGTAATTCAATAAGTCCATGCGGGTGATCAAGCCGATGAAACGTTCGCCGTCCACCACGATGGCAACGTGCCCGCGCTCGAACAAAGGCATCAGGTCTTTGACATCGGTGCGCACATCTACCAGATCCAGCTTGGTGATCATTGCCTCTGACACCGGGCACTGAAATTGGCAGGGATTGTTGTGGACCTTCAGCAAAATATCGGACTCATCCACGATGCCTACGATGCGATCCTCGTCCATCACCGGCAATTGCGAGACATCGTAGAGTTTCATGCGCTGATAGGCGACGGTCAGCGATTCCTGCGGGCGCACCACAATAGTGTCGCGATCCGAATACGGGCGGTTGATCAAATCGCGCAGATCGCCGGTGGATTCGCGGGTGATGTAACCGCTGTCGCGCATCCAGTAGTCGTTGTACATTTTCGACAGGTATTTGTTGCCGGTGTCGCAAACAAAAGCCACCACCCGTTTGGGCGTGGGCTGCTCGCGGCAGTAACGCAAAGCCGCGGCAATCACCGTGCCGGTGGAACTGCCACCCAAAATGCCTTCGACGCGCAGTAACTCGCGTGCCACTTCGAAACTCTCTCGATCGCTGATCGCATAGGCCTTTTTGACCTGCTCGAATTCGCTGATCGCGGTCAAATAATCACCGCCGATCCCTTCGACTGTCCAACTGCCACCGGTGCTATCCAGTTGTTTTTCATTGACGTATTTACTGAGCACCGAGCCGACCGGATCGGCCAGAATGAGCTCGACATGCGGCGCGGCACGGGTGAAAAATCGCGATAAACCGGTCAGCGTGCCACCGGAGCCGACGCCAAACACCATGGCATCCATGTCGTGGCCCATTTGCTGCCAGATTTCTGGGCCGGTGCCAAACTCGTGCGCATAGGGATTGGACTGGTTGCCAAACTGATTGATGTACAAAGAACCCGGCGTTTCGCCAGCGATGCGCCGCGCCAAATCCTGGTAATACTCTGGATGGCCTTTGGTGACATCGGAACGGGTCAACACCACTTCGGCACCCATCGCCTTGAGATTGAAAATCTTCTCTCGGCTCATTTTGTCGGGCACCACCAGAATCAGCCGATAGCCCTTTTGCTGCGCGACCAGGGCCAGCGCTAAACCGGTATTGCCAGCGGTACCCTCAACAATCGTGGCGCCCGGCTGCAATAAACCACGGCGTTCCGCGTCTTCAATCATCGACAAACCAATCCGATCTTTGATCGAGCCACCCGGATTCATCGATTCCAACTTGAAAAACAGCTCGCAAACGCCGCTATCCATGCGCTGACAACGCACGATTGGGGTATTGCCGATCAGCTCAAGTACGTTGTTGTAGATGGCCATTATTGTCTCCTGCGACGGCAAACGCCCGTCATGGGTGAAGAAGCGAAGACTGCACCAGGATGGGGCGAAGGACCAGAGGCGCAAAGCAGTGTTAGTGGTTGCTGTCGGTGCTGGGAAAAAGTGCGCTCATGCGGCCAATGAGAGAGGCGCGCATGTCTTTCCCATTTCTCCGCCACCGCCAGTGCAATAATGGGCGCCCCATGTAAATCGCGATTGCCATGAATCGCCATTTGATTATTCCGTTGCTGCTGTTGGACACCCTTGGCTGCATCTTGCTGGCGTTTGGTCTGGGCGCCAAATTCTCGCCGGAAATGCCGTTGTTCAAGCCGCTCGCCGAGCTGGAACTGGCCTTGCCGATGATCATTGCCGGCGCTCTGTTGATACTGCTGTGCATGCCACTGATCGCACGTTGGGTGCTGGCATCCATGCGCGAACGCGGGCGTTGAGTAAGGAGCCAAATCTCACTTCGCCTGATGCGGGAACAGCTTGCGTTCCACATACATCAGGCCGTGGTCGATCGCCCAGGCGATCAGACCGATGATCGCTAGAATCAGGAAGATGTGCTCGGTGAGGCCGCGGCGTTGGCTGATATTGAGCATGGCGCCCAAACCATGTGGCGCGTTGATCAACTCGGCCAGCATGATGTAGCCAAACGACAATCCGAACAGACCGCGCAATCCGCGGTACATCTCTGGCATCGCAGTGGGCAACAGCACTTTCAGCACGATCTGCCGGTCACTGGCACCGAGGGTGCGCGCGGTGTCCACATAACGATCCGGTACCGCAAGGATCGATGCTGCCGTCGTAGAAAATACAAACGGCAAGGCGGCGACGAAGATGAACATCACTTTCTGCGATTCGCCAATACCAAACCACAAAATAGTCAGCGGGATTAGCGCCGCGACTGGCACATTGCTCATCGGTATGACGATCGGCTTCAGGAAAGCATCTAACACGCGCCACGAGCCGGCGAGCACGCCAAGCGGGATACCGATCAGCAGCGCCAGCGAAAAACCCATCAGCACCCGCGTCATCGTCGCAGCGATGCTCTGGCCCAGATCGCGCTCAAATAACAAATTGGGAATCGCCGTAATCACTTCGCCGGGGCTCGGCAAAATGGCCGGTGAGATGAAACGCTCCTCGGCCGGGCCAAGCGTCAGCGCAAACCAGAAGAAACCCACCAGTACCAAGCAAGTGGCCGCCAGAAGTTTGCCCATCGCCGCCGCCGGTTCCTGACGCAACTCTAGTGTCAACCCAGCTTTAGCCATGTTCGTGATCCGTGCACCTGATTGCTGCACAGGCTAGCAAGAATGCTTGTTGGTTGTTGGTTGTTGGCTGAGAAGCGGTCAACTGAGGTTTCTAGTCACTAACCAGTTCAGTCTTGACAAATCATCCTAGAAACCTCAGTTGGACGGGGTAGCGTGGCTATGGGTGTGCAGGCATAAGCGCAATGAGGGTGAAAGCCGGCAAGCTTGCGCGGCATGCGGCGCGCCGGCTTGAACGACTGCAAGCTGTGCTTGCAGGCCGGGGTGGTTGTTCTATTCCAACGAGTTGCAACGCCGCCATGCGCGGCCAGAAGCGTGCAATCTGCCGCGTAGCGAAGCTCACCCGATGGGTGAGGCCACCCAGCGGCAAAAAACCTTATTGAAATCAACAAGCTATGAGCGTCGATGAGCGGTCAACTGAGGTTTCTAGGATCACGCGAAGACTTTTGTGTGTTTGGTTCCGGCTCGTCCGGCTTAGGTCTATTGGCATGGCCTTGCCCTGCGGGAATGACAAATCAACAGCGGGGCGTCCGCCTTGGGCCGGTCCGCCTACCGCAAACCGGCTACGGTCCGCTTCCTTAAGCCTTCTTCCCGCCCTCGCAAATACACGTAATACAACACCGGGATGACGATCAGCGTTAGCACCGTTGAAACCAAAATGCCGAAAATCAACGAGATCGCTAAACCGTTGAAGATCGGATCGTCGAGGATAAAAACGCCGCCGGACATCGCGGCGACTGCGGTCAATGCGATCGGTTTGGCGCGCACCGCGCACGCTTCGACCACCGCATCCACCAGTTGTGCGCCTTGCGCGAGCGCGTGGTTGATGAAATCGACCAGCAGGATCGAATTGCGCACGATAATCCCGGCCAGCGCGATCATGCCGATCATGCTGGTGGCGGTAAATTGCGCGCCCAGTAAGGCGTGGCCGGGCATCACACCGATGACGGTCAGCGGAATCGGCGCCATGATGATCAGCGGCACCACATAACTGCGGAACTGACCCAGCACCAGCAGATAAATCAGAATCAGACCGACCGAATAGGCGATACCCATATCGCGAAAGGTCTCGAAGGTAATTTGCCATTCGCCATCCCATTTCAGCGCGAAGGTGTTCGCCTCCTTGGGTACGTTGAAGTAGTACTGCTCCACCTGGGTGCCGGCGATGCCTTGTTCGGCGATACCACGGACCATCGCAAACATGCCGTACAAGGGGCTATCTAGCGCGCCGGCTTCATCGGCAAATACAAAGCTCACTGGCATCAAGTCCTTGTGATAAACCGAAGGCTGCCAGCGCGCCGGGCGCACTTCGACCAGCTCGGAGATTGCTACCAGTGCGCCGCTGCTGGAGCGCACCCGCAAGCTGAGTAGATGCGCCAGTTCGGCCTGATCGCCCGCGGGCAGGCGCAAACGCACCGGCACTGCGTATTTAGACGCGCCATCACGCAGATAGGTGGCGTCAAAGCCGCCCAAGCCCATCGCTAAAGCGTCGGCTACTTGTTGCTGGCTGATGCCTAAGCGCGCGGCGCGCTGGCGGTCGATGACGACGATATCGCGCGGTGTGTCCGCTTCGACGGTGGTGTCGATATCGACAATGCCCGGCGTTTTGGCAAAGGTTCGCGCCAAGTCCAGCGCCAATGCACGGCCGCGCTCGGGGTCCGGGCCGTAGATCTCGGCGACCAGCGGCGACATCACCGGCGGACCGGGTGGCACCTCGACCACCTTCACCGATGCGCCATACCGCGCGCCGATCGCCGCCAAACCCGGCCGCGCGGCGCGCGCGATATCGTGACTCTTGCGCGAGCGCTGGTGTTTGTCGACCAGATTGACCTGCAGATCACCCACCGTCGCACCGGCGCGCAGGTAGTACTGGCGCACCAAACCATTGAAATTGACCGGCGCCGACGTGCCGGCATAACCCTGCACGCTGGCGACTTCCGGCAGCTTGCCCACCTCGACGCTCAATTCGCTTAACACCTGATTGGTCGACTCCAGCGTGCTGCCTTCCGGCATATCCAGCACCACCTGGAATTCCGACTTGTTATCAAAGGGCAGCATCTTCAGCACGACCAGTTGCACCACCGCCAAACTCGCCGAGCCGGCCACCAGCAATAACATCGCCACAAACAGCATTAAGCGCCGCCGCCCAGCCTGGGCGCCTTCCAGAAACGGCCGCATGATGCGGTTGAAGAAGCCGTGCACTCCACCGACGCCATTAACCAGCCCCTCGCGCGGCGGCGCGGCGTGATGTTTGAGCAGCTTCAACGATAACCACGGGGTCACGGTCAGCGCGATGGCCAGCGAAAACAGCATGCCGACGCTGGCGTTGATCGGAATCGGCCGCATGTAGGGGCCCATCAAACCGCTGACAAAGGCCATCGGCAATAACGCGGCGATGACGGCAAAGGTGGCCAGGATGGTCGGTCCACCGACCTCGTCGACCGCCGGCGGGATGGCCTCGATCAGCGATTTGCCGCCCAGCGCCATGTGGCGATGAATGTTCTCGACCACGACAATGGCGTCATCGACCAAAATGCCGATCGAGAAAATCAACGCGAATAGACTCACCCGATTGATCGTAAATCCCATGAAATAGGACGCCGCCAAGGTCAGTGCCAGCGTCAATACCACCGCCGAACCGACTACGATCGCCTCGCGCCGGCCGAGCGCAAACAACACCAGCAGCACCACGCTCAAGGTCGCAAAAACCAATTTCTTGATCAGTTGCGTCGCTTTGTCGGTGGCGCTTTGGCCGTAGTCGCGGGTGACGGCGACCTCAACACCCGCTGGGATCACGGTGCCGCGCAGCGCTTCAATGCGTTTTGCCACGGCGCGCGTGATGTCTGCCGCGTTGCTGCCGGGCTTTTTGGCTATCGCGATGGTCACCGCCGGCGTCATGCCGGCCGGCCCGCCCGTTTTGGCGCTATGCCACACATAACGATCGGGCAAATCGCCGCCGCTGCGCACGTTAGCGACATCGGACAAATACACCGGTTGACCGTTTTTCAGGCCGATCACCAGTTCCGCAACGTCGCTAGCATCGCGCAGAAAACTGCCGGCGGTCAGCGGTATTTGACGATTGCCCGCCACCCGATTGCCGGCCAACGTCACCTGGTTGGCGGCGGCCAGCGCGCCTGCTAAGTCGGCTGCGGTCAAGCCATACGCGGCCAGCCGCGCGGCGTCTAACTCCACCAATGCCGCGCGCTGTGGTGCGCCAATGGTGAACACCGCGCGCGTGCCAGGTACGCGCTTGAGTTCGGCTTCTAAGGTATGCGCCACTTGTGCCAATTCAGTCGCG
>Ga0163154_10000679_pt1 | contig 52658 bp, 54 predicted proteins | sample OliLakLV19MP9P1_FD_148649 | JGI IMG/M metagenome (GOLD analysis project Ga0163154, IMG submission 148649) | Freshwater microbial mat bacterial communities from Lake Vanda, McMurdo Dry Valleys, Antarctica - Oligotrophic Lake LV.19.MP9.P1 | ecosystem: Environmental > Aquatic > Freshwater > Lake >...
TTCGACGACAGCCTCGAGGACGGCGTGCAGAACCCGTCCAAGACGGCCTACAAGCTCTTCGACTTCTTCGCCAACTGCGAGTACTTCGAGGAGGAGTTCAACTACGACGAGGTGCTGAAGCTCCCGCCGCCAAGAGGACTGGGTACCGAGGAAGGCGGCGGCCAGGGCCCCGTGGTCGTTGGCGGCACCTACGAACATCTCGGCGCCGACATCCTCTCCATGGTCAAGGAAGAGACCATCGGCTACGAGGGGATGAAGATCGACCGGATGTTCTTCGAGAAGTTCGAGGACGCTGTGCGCGCCGACGACACCATCGCCGCCGCCGTCGAGGCCGGGCAGTGGGACCGCGTGATCGACTACGTGAATCGCGAGGTCTTCGACAAGCCCGAGGAGTACTACACGCTCGACAAGCTGCGTAAAGCCGCCGCCGTGGACCGGCGCCTGACCCTGCGTGAGATCCTCGAAAAAGTCTTCGGGCTCATCCCGCGCTTCAAGTCCAAGGATGAACTGCTGGAAGAGGAGTTCGCCAAGTTCGTCGCCGACACCAAGCCTGACGAGGCCACAGCCATCCCGGCGATCAAGACCTACTTCAAGGCCTACGTGACGAGCGGGCGTGTGCGCGACATCATCGACAGTCGGCAGTTCACCGACCTCGCGACCAACCCGGTCTTCTCAACCCGCGACTTCAAGGCCGTGCCGCCGAAGTACCGCACGCTCGTCCCGGAATACGTCAAGGATTACGTCTCCTTGAACCAATTCGCCGCGTGAGAGAGTCCATGGGCACAAAACGCAAGACCACCGTGAAGCAGGCGAAGGTCGTCGAGCACCTGACACCCGCTGCCTATGGTGATCTCGTGGGCGGGATCGCCGGGGTGCTGGAGGCAGCACGCCGGACCTCGGCCCGTGCCGTCAACGCGGTCATGACCGCGACCTACTGGGAGATCGGTCGCCGGATCGTGGAGTTCGAGCAAGGAGGGGCCGCTCGAGCGGAGTACGGAGCGGTGTTGGTCGAACGCCTGTCCGCAGACCTTGTCGCCCGCTTTGGCCGTGGCTTCTCGGTCCGCAACGTCTGGCAGATGAAGGCGTTCTACTCGGCTTGGCCAATTCTGCAGACGGTGTCTGCAGAATCCGGAGTGGCCCCGATCGCCGCCCGCTTTCCATTGCCTTGGTCGGCATACGTTCGCTTACTGGCACTCGAGAACGAGCACGCCAGAGCGTTTTACGAGACCGGAGCGTTGAGCGCCGGCTGGTCCGTGCGACAGCTCGACCGCCAGATCCAGTCCCAATTCTACGAGCGCACGGCCTTGTCACGGAACAAGGCGGCGATGCTCGCGAAGGGCGCGCGCCCGCAAGCCGCCGACGCGGTCTCGCCCGAGGACGAGGTCAAGGACCCCTACGTCCTCGAGTTCCTCGGCCTGCGCGACGAGTACTCGGAGACCGATCTCGAAGCCGCGCTGATCCAGCACCTCGAAGCCTTCCTGCTGGAGCTCGGCGGCGACTTCTGCTTCGTTGGCCGCCAGCGGCGCCTGCGCATCGGCGATGAGTGGTACCGCGTGGACTTGGTCTTCTACCACCGCCGTCTGCATTGCCTCGTGCTCATCGACCTGAAGCTCGGCCGCTTCACCCACGCGGACGCCGGCCAGATGCACACTTACCTGGGCTACGCAGCCGAGCACTGGACCCATCCCGGCGAGAACCCGCCGGTGGGCCTGATCCTCTGCGCGCGGAAGGACGAAGCCCTGGCCCGCTACGCTCTCGGCAACCTGCCGAACAAGGTGCTCGCCGCCGAGTACCGCACGGTCCTGCCCGACGAGAAGCTGATCGCGGCTGACCTGCAGAAGACGCGGCAGATGCTGGAGCGCCGTGGAATCACGGAACGCGGACGCTCAACGAAGACACGAAGGAGTTCGAAGTAGATGCTAGACACCGACACCAAACGCCGCATCGACACCGCCCGCGACATCCTCGTGGGCAAGGTGCCCGACCCGAAGAGCCAGGTCGAGCAGATCACGATCGCGCTGATCTACAAGTTCATGGACGACATGGACGCCGAGGCCGAGGAGCTGGGCGGCAAGCGCAAGTTCTTCGCCGGCGACTACGCCCGCTACGGCTGGGCCAAGCTGATGCGTTCGGGCCTCGGCGGCTACGAGACCCTGAACCTCTACGCCGAGGCCATCGCCAAGATGCCGGAGAACCCCGGCATCCCGCCGCTCTTCCGCGACATCTTCAAGAACGCCTATCTGCCGTATCGCGACCCGGAGACCCTGCGCGCCTTCCTCAAGATCATCGACGAGTTCAGCTACGACCACTCCGAACGTCTGGGCGACGCATTCGAGTACCTGCTCTCCGTGCTCGGCTCTCAGGGCGACGCAGGACAGTTCCGCACGCCGCGCCACATCATCGACTTCATGGTCGCCGTCGTGGACCCGAAGAAGCACGAGACCGTGCTCGACCCTGCGTGCGGCACTGCCGGGTTTCTGATCTCGTCGTACAAGCACATTCTCAGGGCCAACATCGACGCCAAGGGCCACAGCACGCTGACCCCCGACGACAAGGGCCGCCTCGCGCAGAACTTCAAGGGCTACGACATCTCGCCCGACATGGTGCGCCTGTCGCTGGTGAACCTCTACCTGCACGGCTTCACCGACCCGCACATCGCCGAGTACGACACGCTCACCAGCCAGGACAAGTGGAACGAGCACGCCGACGTCATCCTCGCCAATCCACCCTTCATGTCGCCAAAGGGCGGCATCAAGCCGCACAACCGCTTCTCGGTGCAGAGCAAGCGCAGCGAAGTGCTGTTCGTGGACTACATGGCCGAGCACCTCACGCCCGGCGGCCGGGCCGGCATCATCGTGCCCGAGGGCATAATCTTCCAGAGCCAGGGTTCCTACACCGAGCTGCGCAAGATGCTCGTGGAGAACAGCCTCGTCGCCGTCATCTCTCTGCCCGCCGGTGTCTTCAATCCCTACTCCGGCGTGAAGACCTCGATCCTGATCCTCGACAAGTCGCTGGCCCGACAGTCGCAGACCATCGCCTTCTTCAAGGTGGAAAACGACGGCTTCGGCCTCGGCGCCCAGCGCCGCGCCATCGAGAAGAACGATCTGCCGCAGGTACAGCTCGAACTCGCCGCTTACCTGCAAACGCTGCGTAGCGGTCGGCCCATCGACCAACTCCAGCCGATATCCGGCTTGATCGTCGCGAAAGAGAAGATCGCGGCGAATGGCGACTACAACCTGAGCGGGGAGCGGTATCGGGAGGCCCGAATCCGCACTTCAAACTATCCGCTGGTTCCCATCGGTAACGTTTGCGAACTCTTCAACGGACGAGCGTTCAAGCCCGAGGACTGGGAAAACGCTGGTAGCGGGGGCATTCCGATTGTCCGAATCCAGAACCTGAAGAATCACGACAGCGGGTTCAATTACTTCACTGGGGAAGTCAGCGAAAGAAACACGATCAATAGCGGCGAGCTTCTCTTCTCCTGGTCAGGATCGCGTGGCACCTCGTTCGGTGCGCACATTTGGCGAGGCGATAAGGCGGTTCTGAATCAGCACATCTTCAAAGTCGGCTTCGATGAAAGCCGCGCTACCAAGATGTATTTGTTGCACGCTCTGAACAAGGCAGTGACCGAAGTTGAAGAGAACCTGCATGGCGGAGTCGGTCTGGTTCACATCACGAAAGGAAATCTTGAGAAGATCCAACTGCCCCTGCCGCCGCTGGCGGTGCAGAAGGAAATCGTGGCGGAGATCGAGGGCTACCAGAAAGTCATCAACGGCGCCCGCGCTGTCCTCGACAACTACCGCCCCCACATCCCCATCCATCCCGACTGGCCGATGGCCACGTTGGGTGAAGTTTGTGAAGCCATTTTGACTGGGCCATTTGGAACTGCATTACATCAGAGCGACTACGTCTTGGATGGAATCCCCGTCGTTAATCCCCAGAACATCGTCGATGGTGCGGTCATCAAAGACGGAGCGAAACGGGTGTCTTCCGAAACAAGAGATCGCCTGAAAGAATTCACCGTCCGAGCGAACGATGTGATCATAGGCAGGCGTGGTGAGATGGGACGATGCGCCGTAGTTACCTCAGAGATGAATGGTTGGCTCTGTGGCACGGGTTGCTTCGTGATTCGACTCAAAGCGCAATGCGATGCCCGCTTCGCATTCTTCCAAATCGCATCCCCAAAGGTGAAAACCTACCTCGAAGAGCAAGCTGTTGGCGTCACGATGATGAATTTGAATCAGGGCATTTTATCCGCGATTCAAATTCCCCTTCCACCCCTCACCACCCAGCAACAAATCGTCGCCGAGATCGAAGCCGAGCAAGCCCTCGTGGCTGCGAACCGTGAGCTGATCACCCGCTTCGAGCAAAAGATCCAGGCCACCCTCGCCCGCATCTGGGGTGAGGATTTCGCAGCAACGGGCAGTATGACCGAAGATATGATGGCCGACGATTGCTTGGAGGTAAAATCATGAATAAAGAGAATCCATTGCTGAAGATTCGATTTGACGGTGAAGCCGTTGGGCCGGGCAAAATCCCGGTGGGGCATTTGCTGTCCTTTCTAACGAACATGACCAAGGCGCTTCAGCGGACGGGGCGCGTCCTGGCGGGCGAGGCCGAAAGCGTGCAGCGAGGGCCGCAGCCGCGCAGTATTAAGGAGGAAGTGGCACTCGATCTGGTGTTGTTGACGCACGGCAGCCCAGCGGCGGTGCTGGGCTTCGAGCGGCGGCAGACGGGATTGGCATTGCCGGGGATGGACTTCGGTCTTGAGATTTTGGAGAAGGCGCTGAGCGGACTGTCAGCCGTACAAGAGGCGGACGACAGACTTCCGCCGGGCTACGACGCGGGCGTTTTGATGGCTTGGCGCGACGTAGGAACGCTCTTCAGCAAGGGGATCACGCGAATCGATTTCACCCAGAACCACAGGGATACCTCGCTAACGACGAGCTTCACGCCGGAGGGTTTCACGCGGATTCAGGAACGCATCAAGGGACCGCAGACCAATATCCGCACCATCGAAGGCCGTTTGCTGATGGCGGATTTTAAGGAACACGGAACGCGCTGTCGCGTGCACCCGTCCGTCGGAGAACCGGTGCTTTGCCTCTTCGACGAGGAGCAGAAGGACGAAGTGCTGGATGACATCCTGCAGTACGTTCGCATCGTGGGCGAGGCGAAGGAAGATCCCCAGACGGGCAAAATCGCCAGCATCAAGATTCACGACATCGAGCGGGTGGAGGATCGGGAGGGCGAGGCCGCCGATTTACTCCCGCAGGGCACTCCGATCTCGCGGAATTTCTGGGAATCACCGACGCTGGACGAGCTGGCGCAGGCCCAGAACGTGCGGCCGATAGCGGACGTAAGGGCGCTCTTCGGCACCTGGCCGGGTGAGATAGACGACGGCTTCGAGGAGGACATTGACGAATTGAGGCATTCGCATGCGGGAAGAGGTGGATTGTCGTGAGCAACGCCAAGATCATCCTCGACACGAACATCGTTTCCTACCTGATGAAGGGCGGCCCGCTGGCCGAAGCTTATGCGCCGCATGTTCAGGGAAAGTTGCTCGCTATTGCGTTTATTACTGTAGGCGAGATGTACTTCGGCGCAGAGAACAGGAACTGGGGCGAAAAGAAGAGGAAGGAACTGGAAACGACCCTCCGAAATTTTGTGGTGATTCCTTACGACCATGAAATCGCCCGCTACTACGGGCGTGTGATGGCGGAGCGAAAGCGCAACGGGCAGCCTATCGCCCCCAATGACGCCTGGATTGCCGCTTGCGCCGCCCGCCACACTGTTCCGCTTGTTACGCATAACGCAAAGGACTTTGAGGGCATTACGTCGCTAGAGGTGATTACTGCAATGGTAGGATTGTGATCGGTAGAAACTACAGAGGGCATCCGTTCCTGTACGTTCCAGATGGAAGACGCCGCCGAACTAGGCAGCTACCGGCCGCTCTCCTTCAAGTCCTCCGAAGGAGCAGGAGTACATCGAGTTCCTGTGGGACGCGTTCGAGACCAACTACACCCACGGCAAGTACCAGTTCGCGTTCCTCGCCTACCACATGCTCACGATGAGCTTCGTCTGCTTCAACATCTGGCAGATCAGGCAGACGGAACCCAAGGACTTCGCGATGGGCCTGATCGGCTTCGGCAAGGATGTTGAAAAGAGTCTCCTCGAAGCGAGCTCGCCCTTCGTCTTCAGCACGGTCAACGAGCGCAGCATTCTCCGCTTTCTCAAGCTCATCGCCTGCGACAACGGCAACATTTTCTTCAGTACGCAGGGGGCGCTCGACACCAAGATCACCGAGATCCTGCGCGTCGTGGACGAGATCCAGACCCACTCCAAGCCGGTCATCGAGCACTGCTACCGCGAGTTCCTAATCGAGAATCATGATCCCGACGTGCGCGCGTATCCCGATCCAGCGGATCAGATCCGCGAGGTCCTGATCCACGAGAACTACCTCTCGCAGAAGGACATCGAGATCTGTCTCGGCTTTGACCTGGCGAGCCTCGGCGACGCGGTACCTTCGGAGCAGGCGCGCGAACTGCACGACGCGCTGGTGGCCAAGTACGGAATGGACGATGAGCGCGGCGAGGCACCCGCGATCGCTCTCGACTCGGTGACGTGACCATGACCGTTCTCGAAGAACTCCTTACGTGGTCACAGGACCGCCCGGCTTGGCAGCGCGACGCCCTGCGCCGCCTCGTTCTGAACGGCGACCTTTCCGATGACGACATCAGGACGCTTACCGACATCTGCAAGAGCGCGCACGGGCTCGCCGAACCACAGGACATCGTTCCGCTCAACAAGGAGCACGTGCCGGAGAGGGTCGCTGCAGCCGCGCCCGTCGCGCTGGTGTCCATCTTCCATCACCGCGGCGTGAACGCGCTCGCGGAGGACCAGACGCTTACGCTCTCACCGCGTCTCACCGTGGTCTACGGCGACAACGCCGCCGGAAAGACGGGGTACATCCGGACACTCAAGAGCGCGTGTCGCGCCCGAGGGCAGGAGCAGATCCTGGGGAACGTCGTCGCCGGCACAGCACCGCCCTCGGTCGTGGTGTCGATCAAGTACAGGGTTGGAGCAGAACCCGAACCGCGGGAATGGGCGGGGAACGGCGAGGATGAGTTCATATCTCGCGTGAGCGTGTTCGATACGCAGTGCGCTGCCGTCTACCTGACCGAGAAAACGGATGTTGCGTTCCGCCCCTTCGGGTTGGACTTGTTCGACAAGCTCGTAAGAGCATGCAAGGCCGTTCGTGCGAAACTCGAGAGTGAACAGCGCGCCCTGGTTTCCAGCGCCTTGGCCACTTTGCAACCTCAGTTTCCGGACGGCACCGCCGTGGCCAGGTTTCTTGCGAGCATCAGCTCCCTGACGCCGCCGGAAGCCGTCCACAAGCTCGCACGCTTGACCCCGGAGGAGGAGGCCCAGCTTGCCTTGCTGGAGAAGTCGCTGCTCGATTTACAGGCCAACGATCCCGAGAAGCTGATACGGGCGCTGACCCTTCGCGCCGGTCGAGTCAAGGCGCTCTCTGGCCATCTCACGGCGATAGAGGCGGCGCTTTCCGACGAGGCTGTCGCGGCCCTTCTCGCCGCGCGAACCGAGGTCCGCAGAAAGAGCAACGAAGCCAGTAGACTCCGCGACGCGACGTTTCCGGCCAGCATGCTGGCCGGTACGGGTTCGGAACCGTGGAAGGCGCTTTGGGAGGCCGCTCGCCGCTTCTCGCAGGAGCAGGCCTATACCGGCCATGCGTTCCCCTTCGTGGACGACGGCGCACACTGCGTGCTGTGCCAGCAGGACCTCGATGACTCCTCCGGACCGAGATTCCGGCAGTTCGAGGCGTTTGTAGCCTCGACGACGGAGCGTGAGCTCCGGCAGGTCACGGAAACCCTTGCCCGGATGCGAAGGTCCGTGATCGATCTTAAGACCACGACCGAGGCCGTTACCGAGACGCTCAAGGAGATCCACATCGAGCACGAGGCCGTCGCGGACGCCGTGAGTGGCGCGCTCGCCGCGAACGAGAACCGCCGCGAGGCCGTCACTCTCGCATTGACCGAAGACAAGGATCTCGCGCCCGACTGTCCGGCCGTCGCGTCTGCCGCCCGTGAGGCAGAGGCGCTTGTCCGCCAGATCGAGGCGCGCGTTGAAACCCTGCGGACCAGTTCGACCGCTGACACACGCACACGTGTGACCGCCGAGGCGCAGGAACTCCGCGCCCGGAAGCTGCTCGCTCAGCATGAACCTCTTGTTCTGAACGAGATTGATCGCAAGAAGCGACTCGCGGCCTACGGGCTATGCGTGAACGACACGACAACCAACGCCATCACGCAGAAGAGCACGGCCGTAACGAAGACCGCCGTTACACAGCGGCTCAAGAACAGCTTTCGTGACGAGCTGACGACTCTCGGGTTCCGCCACGTCGAGGTCGAACTCAAGGAAGCTGGCGGAGCCGAGGGTGTTCTTTTTCACAAACTGATCCTGACCCGTGCACCCGGCGTTGATCTGCCGAGGGTAGTCAGCGAAGGCGAGCAGCGCTGCCTGTCCATTGCGGCGTTCTTTGCGGAACTCAGCACCGCCGATGATCTCTCGGGCATTGTGTTTGACGATCCCGTGTCCTCGCTCGATTACAGATGGCGCGAGGGTGTGGCGCGGCGGCTGGTGCAGGAAGCCAGGATCCGGCAGGTCAGTGTATTCACGCACGACGTTGTCTTCCTCCTGCTGCTTAAGCAGTTCGCCGCGGAGCAAGCGGTCGAGCAGCTTGACCAGCATGTTCGCCAGCTTTCCAGGGGCGCCGGAGTGTGCGCGGAGGAGCTTCCGTGGGTCGCGATGCCTGTCAGGAAGAAGATCGGATACCTGAAAAACGAATGGCAAACGGCAGACAAGCTCTCTCGCGATGGCCATCAGGCCGCGTATGAGAAGGAGGCCAAGTACCTCTATGGATTGCTGCGAGAAGCGTGGGAACGCGCCCTCGAGGAAGTTCTCCTGGCCGGCGTTGTCGAACGGTTCCGGCCTGGCGTTCAGACACAGCACATCGGCACGATCACCGACATCACGCTGCAGGATTGCGGAGCGCTCGAAGCGGCGATGACGAAATGCTCGAAGTGGCTGCCCGGCCACGATCAGGCGCCGGCGGCGCGTGCGCCGGTGCCTGATCCGGCGGAACTCAACGCCGACATCGGGGCGTTGGAAAACTGGGTCGGCGCGATTCACAGTCGTCGGTGAGGAAGACCGGGTGAACGAAGAGCGCGGCATAACAACCGGTTGCAGCGGACGGTCCGCTGCGCGGCCCGCCGCTGAACCGGAGCGTTAGCTGGGTAGCCGCACCCGCCGAAGCCGACGACACGCCAAGTGTCATCTAGCGTTGATGGGATACAATTGGGGCGGAGGTGCCCATGAAAACTGCGAAGGAAGAGGTTCGGGAGCTCCTCGACGGCCTCCCTGACGAGGCGTCAATGGAAGAGATCCAGTACCACATCTACGTACGCCAAAAAGTCCAGAAGGGCCTGGAGGCGGAGAAGAATGGGAAGACGCTGACCCACGAGGAGGTGAAGCGTCGGATGTCTCAATGGCTCGAGAAGTAATCTGGACAGAACCAGCCTCAGATGACCTGGAGGCAGCGGCAGCGTTCATCGCGCGCGATTCTCAGACGTACGCGGCTGCGTTTGTACGCGAAGTACTGGAGGCCGCCGAGTCGCTTTCTGAATTCGCCGACCGCGGCCAGGAAGTTCCGGAGTTCGCAGACCACTCGATCAGAGAACTGTTGGTCCGTCCATATCGGCCGATTTACCACGTCTCCTCGGATCGAGTAGTCATCTCCGCGCTGGTTCACGGTGCACTTCGAGCGAGGCGGACCTGATCTGCAAGCCAGCTAACAACGGCATGCAGCGGTCGTCGCTTCGCGCCGCCGCTGATGCCTACCGTTAGGCAGACATGGAAGGCAACACCATGGAAGTGGCCAAACCCGTTCTTGAGTTTCTTCACACGGGAGGAGGAGAATCGATGCCGATGTATCTCACTCGGTTCAGCTACACGCCCGAGACGTGGGCAAGGTTGGTCAAGAGTCCCGAGGATCGCCGCGCGGCAGCCAAGCAGTACATCGAATCGGTGGGGGGAAAGCTGCACGGCTTCTGGTACGCTTTCGGCGATCACGATGGCTACAACCTGTGGGAGGCGCCGGATAATGTCTCGATGGCGGCCACGGCGATCGCCATCGGTGCCGGCGGCGCCCTGAGCTCCATCCAGACGACCGTTCTGCTCACCGTCGAAGAGACACTCTCCGCCCTGGAGAAGGCATCGTCGATCGCGTATGGCCCGCCGGGAAAATAGGCGCGGCTGGAAGCGTGCATGATGGCAGCGGCTGGCGGGATGCCCGTCATTGCCCTGTTGTGTGCGGTAGCATCCACCCGCACCGTTCCGGCCGCCGCCTAACAACGGGTTGCAGCCGCCACGCTCCGCGTGCGGCTGAACCCACGCGTAGGGCGGACAGGAAACAGAGCCCTTCTGGGCAGTGGCAACTGACACCTACTGACGGACCACCTACGTTGCGAGCAATGCTACCCTGTACTCCTCACTCGGGTCGTGGGGGCCTGTTGAGGTCGGGGAGCACGGTGATCGTGGCGATCTACTTTCAGCTTCTCGAGCGAGTGCAGCTGTGACGATGTCGGAGGCGGCACGCATCCGTCTTGGCGACGTTTTGGCGCCGCGCGACACGACGCTCATCGAGGACAGTGGAGCCGACCGATGACCACCATTGCTTGGCTGTCAGTCCTGCCGCCGCTTGTCACGATCGTCGCCGCGATCTGGTCCCGGAGAATCATTCCGTCGCTGCTTGCAGGCTTGCTGCTGGGCGGCTATCTGCTCGATCGGCGGATCACCGGCGGTTTTGAGGTTGCCGTGGACCGGATTGTCACCACGCTCACAGATAAGGACAGCCTGCAGGTACTGCTATTCCTGTATCTGTTCAGCGGTTTGATCGGCATCATCAGGAAATCGGGCGGCATCGAGGCATTTTCCGCCCTGGCGGAAAAGCACGTCGTGAGCAAGAAGGGCGTGTTCTACGTCTTGTGGGCGCTGATTCCCCTGACCTTCATCGACTGCGGCTTCCGGATTGTCGGTGCCGGATCAATCACCCGACCGCTCGCGGAAAAGCACAAGATTGCGAGCGAGCGACTTGCCTTCATGCTCAACAACACCGCGAGCCCTGTCGTCGAACTCATCCCGATTGCGACCACGTTCGTTGGGTTCAACCTGGCGGTCATCACGCTCGGCCTGAAGAGTGCCGGGGTCACGGGGCAGACCACCGCGTATTCGATTTGGCTCAAGGCCATTCCGCTCGAGTTCTTCAGCCTCGCGCTCATCGGCATCACCTTTCTCTCGGTATTCTTCAATTTCCGAAGAGGGCACAAAGGCAGTGCCGCGGAGACGCCTGACCCGACGCCTGCCAAGGCGGGCACGCAGATGAATGCGGAGATGCCTGTTATCACGCCGAGGATAGTGAATCTGGTCGTTCCGATGCTGACGGTCATCATGCTGAGCGTCGTCCTCTTCTGGTTCCTTGGGTCTGAACGGTCGGCCGATTCTTCGTTCATTGGCGCGATCACGAGTACCGAACCGAACCGGGCGATGCTCGTCGCGCTCTTTATCTCGCTCTTCGTGACCGCGATCTTCTACGCGTTGCAGAAGTACGGCTTCAAGGAGATGACCGCCGACATCATCTCCGGTGGAAACGAAATCATGCCGACTCTGGCGATTCTGGCCGTGGCCTGGCCACTCGCTGCCGTCTCGCAGGAGCTCGGGCTGAACGTGTTTATTGAACAGTTCGTGGGAGGTTCACTGCCGGTCTGGAGCGTGGCGCTGACGCTCTTCGTCCTCTCGGCCACGGTGACCTACTTCATCGGCTCAGGATGGGGGGCCGCTTCGCTCGTCATGCCATTCGCCATCCCCCTGGCCGTGTCGGTGGGAGCCGCTATTCCCCTCTGTGTTGCAGCCGTCATCACCGGAGGCACGTTCGGTGACGTCACTTCACCTGTTGCGGGGATGACCAACATGGCGTCGCACATCGCCCACGCGGACCACGCGAAGTACCTGCGGTACGCGGCGCCCTATAACTTCGGGGCTGCAGGGATCGCAGCCATCCTCTTCCTCGTGGCTGGGCTCGTGTCGTGACGCGAGTCCTATGGATTTCCATCGGGTTGTCGGTCGAGATTCTGAGGAAGTTCGCATGCCGCCCAACAACCGGTTGCAGCGGACGGTCCGCTGCGCGGCCCGCCGCTGATCGCGAGCGTTAGGCGTGCCAGCGGAGTGCAGCGGCGATGACAGTTCTGAAAGAAGACCATCCCATCGATGCCTGACCACAATTACTTCTCGACCCTGATCTGGCAAATCGCCGACCTGCTGCGAGGCCCCTACCGGCCCCCGCAGTACGAGCGCGTCATGCTGCCGATGACCGTGCTCCGTCGGTTCGACTGCGTGCTCGCGCCGACCAAGGCGCGGGTCCTGGCGGAGCACGCGAAGCGCAAGGGCGGCAAGCTCGAAGGCGACGCGCTCGACTCCGCGCTCAACGAGGCCGCCGGGCAGCGCTTCCACAATCACTCGCCGCTCGACTTCGAGAAGCTGAAGGGCGACCCCGACAACATCGAGAAGCACCTCGTCAGCTACATCAAGGGCTTCTCGGCCAACGTGCGCCGCATCTTCGACTTCTTCGAGTTCGAAGTCGAGATCGAGCGGATGCGCGAGGCGAACCTCCTCTTCCTCGTCGTCTCCAAGTTCTGCGACGTGGACCTGCACCCGAAGACCGTGCCGAACGAGGAGATGGGGCGGATCTTCGAGAACCTGATCCGCCGCTTCAACGAGCTCGCAAACGAGACCGCGGGCGACCACTTCACGCCGCGCGAAGTGATCCGGCTGATGGTCAACATCCTCTTCATGCACGACGACAAGCTGCTCGCCACGCCCGGCACGGTGCGCAAGCTCCTCGACCCTGCTTGCGGCACCGGCGGCATGCTGGCCGAGGCGCAGAACTACTTGCGCCAGCACCACGCCCAGGCGCAGCTCTACGTCTACGGGCAGGACTACAACAAGCGCGCCTTCGCCACCGCTGCCTCCGACATGCTGATGAAGGAAGTGAGCCACAACGGCGGCGGCGAGAACGTGCGCTTCGGTGACAGCTTCACCGACGACCGGTTCGGGGACGACAGCTTCGATTACTTCCTCACCAACCCGCCGTTCGGCGTGGACTGGAAGAAGCAGCAGAAAGAGATTCAACAGGAGCACGACAAGCGCGGCTTCGACGGTCGCTTCGGCGCCGGGCTGCCGCGCGTCAACGATGGCGCGCTGCTCTTCCTGCAACACATGGTCGACAAATTCGAGCCCGTGCGCCCGGCCGAGCACAAGCACGGCTCGCGCCTGGCCATCGTGTTCAGCGGCTCGCCGCTCTTCACCGGCGGCGCGGGCTCGGGCGAGAGCGACATCCGCAAGTGGATCATCGAGAACGACTGGCTCGAAGCCATCGTCGCCCTGCCGGAGCAGATGTTCTACAACACCGGCATCGGCACCTACGTCTGGATCGTCACCAACCGCAAGGAGAAGCGGCGCAAGGGCAAGATCCAGTTGCTCGATGCGCGCGCCGTCTGGACGGCGGGCGGCAGCGAAGACAACAAGCGCAGCCTTGGCGACAAGCGCCGGCACATCACGGGCGCCCAGATCAGCGAGATCGTGAAGCTCTACGGCCGGCAGGGCGACGGCGAGGCCTCGAAGATCTTCGACAACGCAGACTTCGGCTACACGCGCGTCACCGTCGAGCGGCCCCTGCGCCTGCGCTACCAGATGACGCCGGAAGACAAGGCGCGTTTCCTCGACGCCTGCCCGCACCTGCTCGACGACGTGCAGGCCATCGACAAGGCGCTGGGCCGCGAGCCGCAGCGCGACTGGAACGCGGTGTGGAGCCGCGTCGAGGACGTGCTGCAGGCGCGCACGTCGCGGTGGAAGGCGACCGAGCAGAAGCTCTTCCGCAGCGTCTTCACTCAGAAGGACCCCGAGGCCGAGGCTGTGATCCTCTCCTCTCCCTCAGGGAGAGGGGCTGGGGGTGAGGGCGTCGAGCCCGACGCAGACCTACGCGATTTCGAGAACGTGCCGCTCAAGGACGACATCGACGCCTACTTCGAGCGCGAGGTGCGCCCGCATGTGCCCGACGCCTGGATGGACCGGAACAAAGACAAGGCGGGCTACGAGATCAACTTCAACCGCCACTTCTACAAGTACACGCCGCCGCGGCCTCTGGAGGAGATCGACGCGGAGCTGAAGCGGGCGGAGGAAGAGATCATGCGGTTGCTGCGGGAGGTGACGGAGTGAACGCGAAGCAGCCGGTTCAACGCCGTCGCCTCAAGTACGCAGCGACGATCAATGACGAAGCACTTGGCGAAGAGACCGATGCCGACTACGAGCTTCAGTACGTAGACATCGGCAACGTCGACTCGTCCGGAGCGATTCACGAGATCGCGCCGTACCGATTCGCGGACGCCCCGAGTCGCGCCCGAAGACGCGTGCGCGACGGCGATGTGATCATTTCTTGCGTGCGGACGTACCTGCAGGCCATCGCGCCGATTCAGAGTCCACCTGACAACCTGATCGTGTCGACTGGGTTCGCAGTCGTCCGCCCCCGCGCAGGGGTACTCGATCCCGCGTTCGGTAAGTACGCACTGCGAGAGCCACGGTTCTTGGCTGAGGTCGAAATGCGGTCCGTCGGGGTCAGCTATCCAGCGATCAACGCATCCGACCTTGCGGACATTGCCGTCCATCTTCCGCCCTCGTCGCAGCAACCCGCCATCGCCGACTACCTCGACCGCGAGACGGCGCGGCTGGACGCGCTGGTGGCGGCGAAGGAGCGGGTGCTCGGGCTGTTGGCCGAGAAGCGCCGGGCGCTCATCACCCGCGCCGTCACCCGCGGCCTCGACCCCCGCGCCCCTCTCCGCGACTCCGGCATCCCCTGGCTCGGCGAGATTCCGGCGCATTGGGAATTGTGGAAACTGGGCCACGTCGCCTCGATTGGTAACGGCTCCACTCCGGGTCGTGAGAACGCGGACTATTGGCAAGACGGGACGATTCCCTGGCTGAACAGCGCCGTGGTGAACCAGGAGGAAGTCAAGGAGGCCGACCAGTTCGTAACTGCGACTGCTCGGCGCGAGTGCCATCTGCCTCTGGTGAAGGCAGGTAGCGTGCTTGTGGGGATTACCGGCCAGGGCAAGACGCGAGGCCAAGCGGTATTGCTCTCGATCGATGCCACGATCAATCAGCACCTCGCGTTCATGACCCCGAACCCTTCGCGAATGGCATCGTGGTTCTTGCGCTGGATTGTGTTTGCTGCCTACGAGTTCCTGCGGAGCATCAGCGACGATGCTGGCGGAACCAAAGGCGCCCTCACCTGTGAAGAAGTAGCCAACTTTCGTGTGCCTGTGCCAGCCATCGGCGAGCAGGAGGCAATCGTTGCCTACATCAAAGGGGCAACCGCCAAGCTCGACGCCGTCCGAGACGCCACCGAGCGCACCATTGTTCTCCTCAAGGAGCGCCGCGCCGCCCTCATCGCCGCCGCAGTAACTGGCCAAATCGACGTGCGGCAGCACGCCAAACGCCAAGGAGCTTCGCATGCGTCTGCTGCACTATCTTGAAATCCAGAACTTCAAGCGTTTCGGAGACAAGCAGCGCATTGAGTTGGATCACCCGGCGGTACTGATCGGGCCGAACAACTGCGGCAAGACTACGGCGATTCAGGCGATCGCGCTCTGGTCTCAGGCGGTAAAGACCTGGTTCGATGCGAAAAAGGATTCGACCGCCAAAGAGCGGACCTCCACATCTATCAACCGCCTCAACATCGTTGCCGTGCCGGTGCAGCGAACTCGTTACTTCTGGCACAACACCGCTGTTCGCGCCGGTACTCAGGACATTCCGCTGCTGATCACGCTAGGCGTCTGGTATCAGAACAAGGTCGAGCCGGTGACCATGCGTTTTCGCAACCAGGGCGATGAGTTGGTCTACTGCACGCCCGATGACGCCACGCGGGAACGCCTGGATCTGATCGAGGCGGCGGCCAAGCTGAAGGTGGAGTTGCTCTATCCCATGTCGGGGCTCGAAACCGAGGAGCCGATCCTGCAGCCGGGCCGTATCGACGTGCTGCTGGGCCAGGGGCAGACAGCGCAGGTGTTGCGCAACCTGTGTCTCATGGTGGCCAAGGACGGGCCGGATGATTGGAAGAAGATCGTCACGCTGATGTATCGATTGTTTTCGATCAAGCTCGGTGAACCGAAGCAGACAACCCGTGGCAGCATTGAACTGTTCTATGAGCAAGCGGGGGTCAAGGAGCCGCTGGATGTGGCGGTTGCCGGGCGTGGATTTCAGCAGATGCTCCTGATCTTCGCCTATCTCTACTCGCACAGGCGCAGTGTGCTGCTGGTCGACGAGCCGGACGCGCACTTGGAGATTCTTCGCCAGAAGCAGGTCTATGTGCTCTTGCGGGATATCGCCACGGAGAACCAATCGCAGGTGGTGATGGTGACGCACTCCGAGGTGATTCTGGACGAGGCGCTGGATCACAACCTGACGCTGCTGCTGGAAGGGCGGGCCGATGATATCGCGGCCAAGACCGACATTCGCAATACGCTGAAGCACTTTGGCGCCGAGCATTACGTGCGAGCGCGGCAGCGCGGGTACGTGCTCTACGTGGAAGGCGGTACTGACCTGGACATGTTGCGCGCACTGGCGAACCGACTGGAGCATCCGGTGGCGCAGGTGTGGGATGAGCGGGTCAATGTTTTATACGTGCAGAACAACTACCCCGACCAGTCGTCGGAAGCGGAACTTGCAAGGGTCGAGGGTGGCTTCGGTGTCACGCCGGAGAAGCACTTCTTCGGACTGCGGGGGATGATCCCCGGACTGACAGGCCTCGCCATTCTCGACAATGATGGCCGCGATCGAGCCGGTTCCGACGCCGGCGGTCTCGAGATCGTCTACTGGCGTCGATACGAGGCGGAAAACTACTTCATCACGCCCGAAGTGCTGCGCGCCTTTGTCGCGGAGCACTACGGGGATATGGAGCTGTTCAATGCGTTTCGGGCTGAGACCAACGAAGTCTTGGAGCAGCTCATTCAGGAGCTGGTCTTCGCGGGCAGAGTCGAAGACTTCGAGACCTGGCGGAGCGCGCCTCCTGATGCCGCGCGCCTGCTCTGGGAAGCGAAAACCGAGCGATTGAAGCTCAGTGACTTCGCGGAGGAGTTCTTCCGCCGTCTTGCTGCGAAGCTCAGGCACGCGATGCTGCTCAAGAAGGGCGAACTGCACCGGCTGGTGGCCTTCTCCGATCCGGCAAGAATCCCGCAAGAGGTCGGCGCAAAGCTCGATCGATTGAAGGTGCTTTTCGATAGCGCCGAGCCCAGCGAAGAGGCTTAGGCATGAACGAGCTGCAACCCTGGTCCGGTTTCGATCGGCTGGTCGACGCGCTGGCAGCAGTACAGGCGAAGGCCCGCGATGCCGCGGCGCGCTCCATCGACGAGATCCTGACCCTGCGCAACTGGCTGATCGGTGCATGGATCGTCGCCTACGAGCAGGAAGGTGCGGACCGGGCTCGCTATGGCCAAGGGCTCATCGACGCACTGGCCGAGGCGTTCAAGGGTCGGGGCGTTCCAGGGCTCTCTGGGCGAAATCTCCGGAACTATCGGCAGATCGCCCTGACCTCGCCCCGTCTGGGAATTCACCAGTCGCCGTCTGGCGAATCTCGCCAGTCGGTCGATCCTTGGCAGACGCTGTCTGCCGAATCGCCGTGTCACGGCGCCGTCATGGTTTCAGTCACAGTTCGCCCCGCGAGCAAGGAGTCACCATGCTGATTCGCCGTTTGAAGGTCGCCGGTCTCCTGTCCTTCGGGCCGCAAGGTATCGACCTGCCGCTTGAACCGTTGAACGTGCTCATCGGACCGAACGGTTCCGGAAAATCGAACCTGCTGGAGGTGCTCGCCTTGCTCAAGGCCTCCCCGACCAACCTCCCTGAGCCCGTGAAGGAGATGGGCGGAGTTAAGGAATGGCTGTGGAAGGGACCGGGTTCCAAGCGCGAGGCGTCCATCGACGCAATTGTCGACTATCCGGCAGGACGTGGGGCGGTGCGCCACGTGCTCGAGATGACCGAGCACGGCGGACGCTTCGAGGTCACCGACGAACGCATCGAGAATGAGCAGCCGCACCCCGGAAAGGACGATGCCTATTTCTACTACCGCTTCCAGAAGGGGCATCCGGCACTGAACGACCTGTCGGAAAAGCGCAGGGGACTTCGCCGCGAGAATGTGAAGCCGGAGGAGTCGATTCTGTCCCAGGTGCGCGATCCGGAGATCTACCCCGTGCTCCATTGGCTGCAAGAGCAGTACGGCGGCATTCGCCTCTACCGCAACTGGGCCTTCGGTCCCTCGGCCGCCTGGCGCCGGGAGCAGAGCGCCCAGGGGCGCGGCGACGTCCTCAACGACGGCGGCGAGAACATGGCCCTCGTACTCTCCAAGATCCGTGCGCGCGTCAAGAACGAGTTGATCGAGTCGCTGCGCAAGCTCTTCGACGGCATCGTAGACATTCACCTTACCGTCGATGGAGGAAACGTACTCCTCTTCCTCGAGGAAAGCGGTGGGCGCGAGATCCCCGCCACCCGCCTTTCCGATGGAACGTTGCGTTACCTGAGCTTGCTGGCGATCCTGCTGCATCCGGACCCGCCGCCTCTGGTCGCAATCGAGGAGCCTGAGCTTGGCCTGCATCCGGACGTGATACCGCATGTAGCGGAATTGCTAGTCAGCGCATCTCAGCGCATGCAATTGGTCGTCACGACGCACTCGCGCATGTTGGTGGATGCGTTGTCCGAGCAACCGTCGAGCGTTGTGGTCTGCGCCAAGGAGAATGGCGAATCGCGGCTTGAGCGCCTCGACCCGGATGGGTTGAAGACGTGGCTCGACAAGTACACGCTTGGCGATCTCTGGAGCAAGGGTGAACTGGGAGGAAACCGCTGGTGAGCGCGAAGCTCTACATCGAAGGTGGTGGCGATGGCCAGCTTCTCGACACGCTATTCCGCCAGGCTTGGGCGCAGTTTTTCCAAGCCGCCGGTCTCGCGGGAAAGATGCCCGGCGTCGTTCGAGGCGAGGGGCGCGCGCAAACCTTCGACAAGTTCTGCACGGCCGTCGCGAATGCCCGCCCTGGAGAGCTCCCGCTTCTGCTCGTCGATAGCGAGGACGCCGTGATGACCGGCCATTCGGTGTGGCAGCACCTGAAGGCGCGAGACAGCTGGAATAAACCAAACGCCGCTGCCGACGATCAGGCGTTCCTCATGGTGCAGGTGATGGAGACGTGGTTCCTCGCCGATCGTGATCTGCTGAGGAAGTACTTCGGCGCATCGTTGCGGGAAAATGCTTTTCGCCAATGGCCCGCGCTGGAGGATGTGCCAAAGAGCACAGTGTTCGCTGCCTTGGATCAGGCGACGGCGGGATGTCAGAAACCCTACTCCAAGGGAAAGGTGTCCTATCAGCTCCTTGGAAGGTTGAGTCCCGATCAGGTTGAGGCGGCATGCCCCAATGGGAAGGCGCTTCTCGATCGCCTGCGACGCCTATGAGGCAGAACGAAATATCGAGGCATTCCGAAGCCGCCTTCGAGACCGTCATCGAGGCCCACCTCCTCGCGAACGGCTACACGCCAGTCGCGCCGGAGGGCTTCGACCGCGAGCGCGCGATCTTCCCCGAGATGGTGCTTGCCTTCATCCACGAGACGCAGCCGAAGGAGTGGGCGAAGCTGGAGGCGCTGCACGGCGAGCGCACGGGTGAGCAAATCCTCGGCGATCTGTGCAAGTGGATGGACCAGAACGGCGCGCTGGCGACGCTGCGCCACGGGTTCAAGTGTTACGGACGCACGCTGCATGTGGCGTTCTTCAAGGCTGCCCATGAGCTGAATCCGGAGCTGGAGGCGTGCTACGCCGCGAATCGTCTGGGGCTGACCCGCCAGCTTCGCTTCTCGCCACGCTCCGAGAAGTCGCTCGACGTGACGCTGAGCCTGAACGGCGTTCCGGTCGTCACCCTGGAACTGAAGAACCCGCTCACCGGCCAGCGGGTCGAGGACGCGCGACGGCAGTACAAGCAGGACCGCGACCCGCGCGAGACGATCTTCGATTTCAAGCGGCGCACGCTGGTGCACTTCGCGGTGGACACCGAGTCGGTGCTCATGACCACGCGGCTCGCGGGCAGCGCGACGCACTTCCTGCCCTTCAACAAGGGTTGCGACGGCGGCGCCGGTAACCCGCCCGACCCGGCGGGGCGGACCTATCGCACGGCCTATCTGTGGGAAGAGGTGCTGCAGCGAGACAGTCTGCTCGACCTGCTTGCCCGGTTCATCCACCTGCAAGTCGACGAGAAGCGCGACGACAAGGGCCGCAAGGTCAAGACCGAGTCGATGATCTTCCCGCGCTACCACCAGCTTCAGGCGGTGCGCACGCTGGTGGAAGCCGCGCGGAGCGAGGGTGTGGGGCACAACTACCTCGTCGAGCACTCGGCGGGCAGTGGCAAAAGCAACACCATCGGCTGGCTGACGCACCGGCTCGCATCCCTGCACGACGATGCCAATCAGCGCGTCTTCGACAGCGTGATCGTGGTGACCGACCGCGTGGTGCTCGACCAGCAGTTGCAGGACACCATCTACCAGTTCGAGCACAAGCGCGGGGTCGTGCAGCGCATCGACGAAAGCTCGAAGCAGCTTGCCGAGGCGCTCGAGAACGCCGTGCCGGTGATCATTACCACGCTGCAGAAATTCCCGTTCGTCTCACGTCAATTGCTCAAGTTGGCGGAGGAGCGCGGGACCACCGGCACGGGCGCGCTCACTACCCGACGCTGTGCCGTCATTGTCGACGAAGCCCACAGCTCGCAGGGTGGCGAGACCGCCACCGATCTCAAAGAGGTGCTCGGGGGCGAAGGCCTTCGGGAAGAAGCCAAGAAGCGCGCGGCCGAGGAAGGCCACGATGACATGGAGGAGCTCTTCCGCAGCATGGCCAAACGTGGCCGGCAGGCGAACCTGAGCTTCTTCGCCTTCACCGCCACGCCGAAGCACAAGACGCTCGCCGTGTTCGGGCGCAATGGCCAGCCGGCGCACCGCTACACCATGCGCCAGGCCATCGAGGAGGAGTTCATCCTCGACGTGCTGAAGCACTACACGACGTACGCGACGTATTTCCGGCTGCTCAAGGCCTGCGAAGACGACCCGAACGTCGAGCGCAAGAAGGCAGCGCAGGCGCTGGCGCGCTTCATGAAGCTGCACCCGCACAACATCGCGCAGAAGACCGAGGTGATGGTCGAGCATTTCCAGGCGGTCACGCGGCACAAGATCGGCGGCCGGGCCAAGGCGATGGTCGTGACCGGCTCGAGGTTGGAGGCGGTGCGCTACAAGCAGAGCTTCGATCGCTACATACACGAGAAGGGCTACGCCATCAAGACGCTGGTGGCCTTTTCGGGCACGGTGCAGGACGACAAGCTTGCGGGTGAGACCTACACCGAAGTCGGGATGAACCAGGGCATCTCCGAGAAGGAGCTGCCCGAGAAGTTCGGGGCGCAGGAGTATCAGGTTCTGCTCGTCGCGGAGAAGTACCAGACCGGTTTCGATCAGCCGCTGCTGCACACGATGTTCGTGGACAAGCGCCTTGCGGGCATTCAGGCCGTGCAGACGCTGTCGCGCCTGAACCGCATCCACCCGCTGAAGGAAGACACCTTCGTCCTCGACTTCGTGAACGATCGCGAAGAGATCCGCGAGGCCTTCAAGGTTTACTACGAAGGCGCGGAGATGGGCGAAGAGGTTGATCCCGCCCGCATGTACGCGATCAGGGCCGAGCTCGACGCCTCGGGGATCTATCTGGATGAGGAAGTCGAGCGCTTCTGCGCCGTGTACTTCAAGCCGAAGCAGCGCCAAAGCGCGTTGGACCACCAGGCGATGAACGCGTCGCTCGATCCTGCTGTCTCGCGCTTCACCGTGCGTCAGAAGGACAACGAGGAAGAGGCAGAGCTGTGCCGCGGCAAGGTCCAAGCGTTTCGGAACCTCTATGGTTTCCTGAGCCAGGTGATCCCCTACCAGGACTCGGACCTGGAGCGGCTGTACGTCTTCCTGCGCCATCTCGCGGCGAAGCTGCCGCGTCGCAAGAGCGGCCCCGCCTATCAATTCGATGACGAGGTGCGGCTCGAGTACTACCGCCTGCAGAAGATCAGCGAGGGCTCGATCTCGCTCGCGGACGGCGAGGCCCGGCGTCTCGACGGCCCCACCGAGATCGGCAGTGGCCTTGTCAGGTCGCAGCCGGTACCGCTCTCGCAGCTCATCGACGTTGTAAACGAGCGCTTCGGGACGGACTTCAACCAGGCCGATCAGCTCTTCTTCGATCAGATCGTCGCGGCGGCGATGGCCGACGACGGGCTGCGGCAGGCGGCCGCCGTGAACCCCGGCGACAAATTCGAGCTCGTGTTCAAGAACTTGCTGGAGAAGCTGTTCGTCGAGCGCATGGATCAGAACGAGGAGATCTTCGTCCGCTTCATGAACGACGAGCCATTCCAGAAGGTCGTGACGGGGTGGATGGCGTCGGAAGCGTACCGGCGACTACGGAGCGATGCGACTGAGGAGGGCGGCGGATCTGGTGCCTTTCCGCCACGGCTGCGGATCGTCGTGCCCAGGCCAGAGGAGCGCTACGTCACCTGCGTGCCGCTCGTCCCGCTCAAGGCCGCCGCTGGCGCCTTCGGCGACCCGCAACACATAGAGGACGACGGTTTCGCGTGGGTCGCGGTCGAGTCGCGCCACCAACTGCGGTCGGGGATGTTCGTCGCCCAGGTAGTGGGCAAGTCGATGGAACCTGCCATCATTGACGGTTCCTACTGCCTCTTCGCGGCGCCCGTCGCCGGCACGCGGCAGGGCAAGACCGTACTTGTGCAACTGCGCGACGCCGCAGACCCCGAGACCGGCGAGCGCTACACCGTCAAGCGCTATGAAAGCGAGAAGACCCAGGACGCCGACTCCTGGCGCCACGCCCGGATCACTCTGAAGCCCGTCAATCCCGACTTCCCGCCCATCGTGCTGACCGGCGTGGAAGAAGGCCAGGTGCAGGTCATCGCCGAGTTGGTCGAGGTGCTGGGAGGCGAGTCGTGACGTCGATCAATAGGGGCTACCCGAGCGAAGGCGAAGGGACGACTAACAAGAGAATGCATCTGACGTCGCTACGCGCCGCAGCTGATGCTGGGCGTTAGGAGGTTCACGACAGACCATGCTCCGCGACCCTGTGCAAGCGTTCCGGGACTTCCTCCGGCAGGAGTCAGCCGCAGGCCTGATCCTGATGGCCGTGGCTGCCGCGGGGCTGGTGGTGGCGAACTCGCCACTGGCGTCGCACTACTTTGAGGTACAGCAGGTCTCCATTGCCTGGCTGACCGTGCGCTATTGGATCAACGACGGTTTGATGGCGGCGTTCTTCCTTCTGATAGGGCTGGAGATCAAGCGCGAGATGCTGGAGGGACAGCTGGCGCGCTGGAAGGATCGTGCTATGCCCGCCGCCGCCGCTCTGGGCGGGATGATCATGCCGGCCATGATCTACGCGGCACTGAGCCAGGGTGATCCGCAAGCCCTGCGCGGTTGGGCGGTGCCGATGGCGACCGACATCGCCTTCGCGCTGGGCGTGCTGGCCTTGCTGGGATCGCGCGTCCCGCTGGCGCTCAAGGTGTTGCTGACGGCTATCGCCATCATTGACGACCTAGGCGCGGTGCTGGTGATCGCGCTGTTCTACACCGATGAGCTGGCGCTGCCCGCGCTCGCCGCCGCCGCTGCAGTGCTCGCTGTGCTGGTGCTGATGAACCGCAAGGGCGTCCGGGCGCTGCCGCTGTATCTCGTGGGCGGTGTGCTGCTGTGGTTCTTTGTGCTCCAGTCGGGCGTGCACGCCACGCTAGCCGGGGTGGCGCTGGCGTTGACCATTCCTCTCCGCGGTGGAGCCGATTCGGAGATGTCCGACGCCCCTCTGCATCGGCTGGAGCACAGCCTGCATCCTTGGGTAGCGTTTCTTGTATTGCCGGTGTTTGGATTCTTCAATGCCGGCGTGTCCTGGTCCGGGGTGAGTCTTGCCGAACTCGCTGGGCCGGTGCCTCTGGGCATCGCCGCCGGTCTGCTGCTGGGCAAGCCGCTTGGTGTTATCGGGTTCTCGTGGCTGGCGGCGCGCTTCGGCCTAGTGCAGCTGCCCCCCGAGGTGAGCTGGAAACAGGTGCTGGGCCTGTCCTTCATCTGCGGCATCGGCTTCACCATGAGCCTGTTCATCGGCGCCTTGGGATTCGCCGAGGCACCGGTACTGGCCGAGCAGGCCAAGATGGGCGTACTGCTGGGATCGGCGCTCTCCGGCATCGCCGGAGTCGTTCTACTACTGGCGTTCTCGCCACGTCGCTGAGGGAGAACACGTGGACCTGACTGTCTGGCTGTTTCTGGTGGCGGGTCTTGCAGGGCTGGTGACGGGCGCCGAACTGCTGGTGCGCGGGGCGTCGCGGCTGGCACTGCGCTTTGGCATCTCCCCGCTGGTGATCGGCCTGACCGTGGTCGCCTTCGGCACCAGCTCGCCGGAACTGGCGGTAAGCGTGCAGTCCGGACTTGCCGGGCAGGCCGACATCGCCGTCGGCAATGTCGTCGGGAGTAACATCTTCAACGTGCTCGTCGTGCTCGGGCTGGCCGCACTCATCACCCCCCTGGTGGTGCACCAGCAGCTGGTGCGCTTCGAGGTGCCGCTCGTGGTCGGCCTGTCCGTGCTGGTCCTGATGATGGCGCAAGATGGGCGAATCGGCCCGTTCGATGGGCTGCTGCTGGTGGGATGTCTCATCGCGTACACGGTGCTGGTGATCCGGCTGAGCCGGCGGGAGGCCGCCGCCGTGCAGGCCGAGTACGCGGAGGGGTTCGGCGTCGCTACGGTGGGATGGCTGGCGCGTTTGCCGGTGCAAATCGTCTTCGTACTCGGAGGATTGGGCTTGTTGGTGCTGGGCGCGACGTGGCTGGTGGACAGCGCCGTGTCCATCGCTCGCGCGCTGGAGATCAGCGAGGCAGTCATCGGCCTCACCATCGTGGCCGCGGGGACCAGTTTTCCGGAACTGGCCACTTCCGTGGTGGCGGTGATGCGCGGAGACCGTGACCTTGCCGTCGGCAATGTTGTAGGCAGCAGCATTTTCAATCTGCTGGGCATCCTGGGGATCGCCGCTCTAGTCACACCGGGCGGACTCTCGGTGGCACCGGCGCTGGTGTTCTTCGACGTCCCCGTGATGATTTCGGTTGCCTTTGCCTGCCTGCCGATCTTCGCCACCGGGCACCGCATCGCGCGCTGGGAAGGGGCTCTGTTCCTAGTTTACTACGTGGTCTACGTAACCTATCTGATCCTGGCCGCCACGCAGCACGACGCCCTCCACAGCTTCGGTTCAACCATGTTGGAGTTCATGCTTCCGTTGACCGGCGTCACGCTGCTGGTGCTCTGGGCGCAGCAACGCTCGCGAGAATCAAGTGAAACCCAGTAACCCGATGCCTAGCGCCGGAAGGCGTTTGACAAGGAACCGCCTAACAACCGGTTGCAGCGGACGGTCCGCTGCGCGGCCCGCCGCTGAACCGGAGCGTTAGGCGGATCTGAAGCAACTCGCGAACGTCATCGCTGCGGCCGAGCCGGGCGTATGCTACCAGGGTATGGACGGAGGTTTGAAGATTGTGAGGAAACCATCGGGCCCAGGCATGACGAGGGAACGAGCTCCCCGAAATAGGACGCTGTCGTGCAGCGACCAGGAGATTCTCGGCTTCTCCCAAAGCCTGAGGCGTCTGACCGAGTGCCTGACGGCAGACGCATTAGACAATGTCGTCGCAAATCAGGATCTCTTCGAGGCCGCCGAGTTCTTGCCGAAAGGCTTCGCTGACTTGGTGGTCATCGATCCGCCGTACAACCTTTCGAAAGATTTCAACGGGCAAGCGTTCAAGGCAAGAGGGAAGGACGAGTACTCCTCGTGGTTCGAGGCCGTTCTTGAAATTGTAGTTCCCACGCTAACGCCGCACGGGTCGGTATACGTCTGCTCCGACTGGAAGACGTCCATTCTCATCGCGCCCCTCTTGGAGAAGCGGCTGCGCGTGAGAAACCGAATCACCTGGGAGAGGGAAAAGGGCCGGGGCGCCAGGGCGAATTGGAAGAACAACACGGAGGACATCTGGTTCTGTACCGCTTCGGACTCTTACTACTTCAATGTTGATGCAGTAAAGCTGAAGCGCAAAGTCATTGCTCCGTACCGGAGCGACGACGGACAACCTAAGGATTGGGAAGAGAGTGCCGACGGGAACTATCGTCTTACGCACCCAGCCAATTTCTGGAGCGACATCACTATCCCCTTCTGGTCGATGTCGGAGAATACTGACCATCCCACCCAGAAGCCGGAAAAACTCATCGCCAAACTGATCCTTGCCAGCACAGTTAGGGGTGGATGTGTGTTCGATCCGTTCCTAGGCAGCGGCACGACCGCCGTGGTCGCGAAGAAACTGGGCCGACGGTTCCTTGGCGTCGAGCAGAACACGGAGTATTGCTGCTGGGCGCTGAAACGTTTGGAGGCTGCCGAGCGCGATTCATCGATTCAAGGGTACGTTGATGGGATCTTCTGGGAAAGAAACAGCCTCAGCCATCAGAAGGTCGACAGAGGCGGCCCGGCCGCCAGCGCGGAGTCTGCGGGCGATCTCGGCCTGTTCAAATGAGCAGACTCAGCCAGCTCTTGGAAGCAATCGCTTCTCACAATGGCATCAACGACAAGTCGAGACTCTCGGCCCTCCTCGCCGAGCAATTTGGCCTCACGCAAGACAGGTCCGTCTCCTATTGCGAGGACTTTGCTATCAGGTTCAGCGCGGCGGCTGGAAAGAGCTTCTCCAATACCGTCTTGTCGCTGTCGAACCTCAAGAAGGTCGATCACTTGCCGTTTCTTGCGTGTCTCGTGACGCCTCAGGAGAATTACGTGTTCCTGGCCAACACGACCCTGCTCAAGAAGATCAGTCACACGTCGCAGCAACTGCGCGTGGACAACATCAAGGGCAGCTTCAATGGCTCAGACATTCTTCGGGTGTTCGAGGGCATTCCCAACGTTCCGGCCAACATCGAGCGCCTCTTCAACATCCACGCTGGTCTGGGATTCGAGGGGAACCTCGTTCGTCTCGTCGAGGAGACGAACAACATCTCTCCGACCGGCCACAAGTACGCTGTAACCGATCTCTCCAAGCATCGGATCATGGAGGCTCCGGACCGCGCGATCCGATTTGCAGCCTCAGCTGACGCCGCCACGCTGAAGCGTGAGCTCGACGAGAGAGTCGACAGACACCGCAACGAAATCATCCTTGCTGCTCTGATCGAGAATGTCAACGTTCGCGGGAGGATAGTCGAGTACCTGATCGCTGGAGAGGATGAAGTGCTTCGGCAAGAAATAATTCAGGCGCTGCAATCCAAGGGAACGAGTAGGGGTATCCCAGCGTTCATGACGGAGAACGCTCTGGGTGATTATCAACGAGTGTTCGACGACTTCGTCACCGAGACGGACGTCAAGACCAAGATCATGATCTTGTCATCCAATCCGAAGGCATACAATCTGGACAAGATTCTCGAATTCCTTTCCCGCGAGAAGTCCGTGTTCATGTTTTACTTTGTGGGTGTGGATCCTGTGCGCATTGTGAACACGGTGCTGGTGTCGATGTTTCAAGCCGATCTCCTCCGCTCAACGATCCTCTTGAAGCACTGGTCAGGGCGAAACTCAAGGGGCGTTACGCAATTCGAGGGTAAGGCCATCGCAGATCTGATTCTCACGCCGAAGCACGAGATTCAGGCCGCCGAAGCGCGGGTGTTTTTGGAAGGCATAATCGCGCTGTAGCCGAGGGGAAACAGGCGGACACATTGACCGGCTAACAACAGCATGCAGCTGACGGCGCTGCGCGCCGCCGCTGATGCTGAGCGTTCGGCTGGGAGGGCTTGCATGGTCGCAGCGGGTGGAATCAACGGGCCGCTAGGCGGGAAGATCTCAGAAGCCTTTCTGGACTTCGCATCTCCGCTCATCGAGGCGGCCGACCCCCATGCTGGGCCTGCTGAGATCGAGCCCATCTTGAAGATTGCGTTCACGGTTTGGAACGCCGTTGTCTTTGATACCGTCAATGGGAACACCCGCTTTGTAGATAAAATTCGACAGGCCACGGCGAGTGACCTGGTTCCGGCGGCCTTCGTGGAGCTGTTGCTCTCGCGGAAGCGGCTTGTCTTCGGCAACGACGAGCGGCTTATTGGCAGATACGAACTCCGCCAGACGGATGGAGAGTGGGTTCTTCGTGCCGAGGCGAGGAATCCAAGGACCTGCTCTCGATGAGACGTGAGCCGAACCAGAACCAGTCGGCCTGCGCTGCGCTCCGGTCGCTGGTGCCTGCCAGCGTTCGGCGACAGGACGCGCCCGATCGGGGGTCTCCGGAGACACGGGTTTGTGGAGGTGTGGCGTGAGCATTGCGGCCAGTAGGAATCCGCGCATCCAAGACGTGGGGGTCACCCGAGAGCAGATCACTGCTCATCTCGTCGACGGGCGGGTGATTGGCGTTCCGCTCGCCTGGTCGTGGCGTCTCTCCGAGGCAAGCCCGGCGCGGCGCCTGAACTTTCGCATCACCGGCGCCGGTCAGGGTATCCACTGGCCGGCGCCGAACAAGAGCATGCATCCGTCGGCTCGCAAGGCTCGCCGCGGCTGATCGCGAGCGTTAGAACGCCCCAACTCGAGGAGGAAGATGGCTATGGCTGAAACGCCGGAGTATTTCCATCTGCGACCGGAGGTCGAAAAGGCCTACGGCTACACGCACGCCGTGAGAATCGGCGAAGACATCAAGATCTCGGGCGCCGTGAGCATGGATGATGAGGGCAACCCGACAGCCGTCGATGATCTGGAGCAGCAGATGAAGAACGCTTACTCCGATCTGGGCAAGGTTTTGAAGCACTATGGCTGCACCTTCGACGACGTGATCGTCGAGAACGTCTTTACGACCGACATGGCGAAGTTTCTCGAGGTCTCTTCGTATCGTAGCTCGATCTACACGAAGCAATTCCCGACCGGAAGCTGGCTCGAGGTCAAAGGGCTCGCCTTGCCCGAGTTCATGATCGAGATCGAGCTGGAGGCGCACAGGTCCAGATAGGGGTGCGTGAGTCGTTGGGCCACCCACATCGTCATTCGACCGAGGTAAGCAGGAACAAGCAGATGGCGACTGATCCAGCCAAACGGCAAGTCTCGACCTCGGAGAGCTCGGTCATACGCTGGCCGCTTGATTCTGAGCCTTCGATCCGCTGGCAAGTGATGCTCGACCTGACTGATGCGTCCGCGGACGAGGTCGGGGCCGCGCGTGCCAGGGTCGCGACCGAAGGCACGGGCGCGCGGCTGCTCGCTCTCCAGGCGCCCGACGGGCGGTGGGGCGGCGCGGCGTGGAATCGCGGCGTGGAATCGCGGGTGGGACTCCACGATGCACGTCCTATCGCTCCTACGGGAGATGGGTCTCGATCCCGCTAGCAACGAGGCGCGGCGCGCGGTGGGCCTCGTCCGCGACCGCGTGACTTGGCGAGGATGCGGTCCGCAGGAAGCGGACGACAATCCCTTCTTCGCCGGAGAGGTCGAGCCCTGCATCAACGGGCAGGTCGGGGCGGCCGGCGCCTACTTCGACCAGGACGTCAGGGGCATCGTCGACCGGCTGCTCGCCGAGCAGCTGCCCGACGGCGGCTGGAACTGCGAGGCCGCCAACGGCTCGACGCGGTCGTCGTTCAACACCACGATCTGCGTGCTTGAAGCCCTGCTCGAATGCGAACGGGCCGTCGGTGGCAGCCCAGAGGTGACCGGGTCCCATCTCCGCGGGCAGGAGTACCTCCTCGCGCGCCGCCTCTTCCGCCGGAGGTCGACCGGCGAGGTGATCGAGCGAGATCGCAAGGGCGCCGCCGCGTGGACGCGCTTCGCCTTCCCGACGTGGTGGCATTACGACGTGCTGCGGGGGCTCGATTACCTGCGCCGCTCCGGCCTCGCGCCCGACGAGCGCGCAGCCGAGGCGATCGACCTGGTGGCGTCGAAGCGCGACGACGACGGCAGGTGGCGGCTCGAGACCCAGTATGCCGGCAAGATGCCGGTCGAGACGGACGAGGGCGAGGGCCGGCCGAGCCGGTGGAACACCCTCCGCGCCTTACGAGTGTTGGACTGGTACTCAACTCGGGACTAACGCAGATGCCGCAGGCAGGAGACTGGCAACTACCTGCGCCATGAACTCCACGCAGCTTCGTGATCGTGCCTCGCACCTGGAGAGGATCGATGCTCACGGAGCACTGCAGGTGGCTCGTGGAGAGGCGGACAACGAACACTTCCATGGCAAACGACGAAATGGAAGATTGACCGGGCGCTGGGTTGATCTCAGCAGCAACGCTTAGGTTGACCTCCCATGGCAGTCTTCATATCGTTGGCTCCGAGTCGTGTTTGAAAGGAAACGCACTTGGGAAGAAGTAGTATGCCGCGTCATATCGGGTTCATTCCGGATGGCAATCGCCGCTGGGCTGTAGCCCGCGGCCTGACCAAAGAGGCTGGATATGCTTATGGTATCGATCCTGGATTGCTGTTGATCGCGAAATGTAAGGCATGTGGAATCGCGGAAGTTTCGATCTACTGCTTTACCCAGGACAATACCAAGCGGCCTGCCATTCAACATCAGGCATTCAGCGAGGCCAGCGTTGTATTTGCTTGTGAAATTGCGCGTCGTGGCGCAGCCTTACTGGTTGTCGGCGATGAGACATCGGCGCAATTTCCAGAAACATTGAAAACATTCCGACAGCGCCATGGCAGTGGAATAAAAGTGAATCTACTTGTCAATTATGGTTGGAAATGGGATATCGCCGGCCTGGCAAATGGTGGCCTGCGTTCAGATGAAGTCTCACGTCTGGACCTGATTGTACGCTGGGGCGGGGGACGCCGCTTGAGCGGATTTCTCCCGGTACAATCGGTTTACGCGGATATTTATGTCCGGGAGGAATATTGGCCGGATTACAGTCCGGAGCATTTTGAGCAGGCGCTTGCCTGGTTCAAGAACCAGGACCGGACACTCGGTGGGTAATGCGAAAGTGTGTTCTGTCATAATTTCTACATGGGGTGGAAACTGTCGGCGGAAAATGGTCAGGATCCGAGAGGGAGCCCACCCAGTCGTTGCAGTTGACGGGGCTGCGGCCGGCCGCTGAACTAGATCGTTCGACGTGGGAATTGCTGAGACCGAGACGCAAGACGGACGCACTGTGACTTTGCGATGGGTTCCGCGTCGTTCTGTCGCGCCCCTACTTGTCGCTCTGGCCCTCGTCGCGGTGACCGCGTGTGGTGATGACGCTACTGCTCCCGGACGCTGTGTTCATGAGTACCGAGAGCCGATTATCGAGCTTGTCTCAGCGCACGATGCGCGTTTCGGATCCGCTCTCAGCAGCGTCGTGCTCACCAACATCCGGTTCAACGGACACGTCCTGGAGCCATCCTTCCTTGCATCCGTCCAGCCAGCCTATGGGGTCACCGCTCGTGGCGACTCCCTTGTCTGCGCGATCCCCTGTGGCTTTGCCACGGAAGCCGGCAACTACATCTTCACGATCAGCGCAGCCGGCTATCCCCCCCCCCAGGATCGTGGCTATGAAGCGCAATATGGGGTGTTCCACGGAGGCTGCCCCTCTTACAGCGACGAAGGGCTGCGAATCGACCTGAGGCTCTGGCAGGAATGATGTTCACGTCTAACAAGCCGTTCGAGCGGCTCGGGTCCGCTGCGCGGCCGCGGCCGCTCAACGACGGCCTTCGGCGGTTTCTGCGGGCACTCCTGGCAACGGTCAGACGAATCGAACTCATCGCTCGAACATGGCCGGCATGAGCTACTCGGCCGAGTATTCAGGGGACGGCACATGCCCGATCGCGTCGGACCCGGTCTCTTGCTGAGGTAGCCAATGCGCGCATCGTCACTACGATTCGCCCTGCCACTGGTCCTCGTCGTGTCCGGGTGCCTCGGCGGATTTCGTATCGGGGAGACGCCCGCCCGGGCGCCGGAGTTCCGGCCCGAGCAGTTCTTCGCCGGTGTTACGAACGGTGAAGGCGTCGTCGCCGCGCGCGGCAGGGCCGACCGGCCGTTCCACGTGAGGAGCATGGGCCACAGCGAGCGCGATGGCGCCTTCGTCCTTGATCAGACTATCGTCTACGCCGACGGCAAGGTGGAGGAGCGCTCCTTCCGAATGTGGCGCGTCGACGAACACGAGTACGCTGGCAGTCTCACGGGGGCGTCGGGCCCCGTCTGGGCGCGGGCCGAAGGCAATAGCTTCCACGTGCGCTACACCATCAGAAAGCCGGCAGTCACGATGGAACAGTGGATCTACCTGCAGCCCGATGGCCGGACCGGGCTCAATCGCGCGACCGTCAGAGTACTCGGCATTCCCGTGGCGCATGTGTCGGAGACGATCAGGCGGCAGTGATCCAACACGCACGTTGCCGTTTCGGGCGTGCGAGAGGAGGGCGGCGATGTACAAGCCAGCACTCGATCGTATCGGCTTGGCTACTCCCGCGCGTAACAGATGGAGCCCAAATAGCGTGGCGCCGCCGAACACGCTGCAGCCGACGAGCGGCGCTCGCCGCTGAGCGGCATGGCGTTAGACCGCGGACATACGCGCCGGGTGCGTCGGGCGTGAATTCCAGGGAGCGGGCTGATGTACGCTTGTCAACGCACGCAGCAGGAGGGGTGTCATGAGCGAATTGGAACAAGTCAGCCAGGAACGCCGAGCGACACATGCGCTGGATGCGCTAGTCAAGGCAGCGGATCACCACGCACCCCTCCTCGAGAACAATGCCGTTCGAGTCCTCGACACCAGGGTCGGGCCAGGAGAGCGAACGCCGATACATGCACACGAGTGGCCGGCCGTGTTGTACGTCTTGAGCTGGAGCGAGTTTGTCCGCCGCGACCCGGATGGGAACGTCTTGTTGGACTCTCGAACTCTGCCCTCCAAGCCACCGCTTGGAAGCGCCCTATGGTCGGGGCCGATCGGTCCGCACTACGTTCAGAACGTCGGGCAGACTGACCTGCACATCCTCGCAGTCGAGATCAAGGGTCTGTAGGGCATCACAATGGTCGGCGCCAAACCGCGGCCCAACTCCTCGCTGGAGCGGAGCGCCAACAGCAGGCCACCAAGCACGGTAGGGAGACAAACGGGCAGAAGGAAATGGGATCGGACAAGGGGAGCCCCTGCACGGAGAATGCGATCGAGGCGCCCGTGGGCGGGCCACCGGATGACCTGACCAGCGCGCGCCGGCTTCGCGTCATCAGCGCACGGAAGGCGATCCGATGGAATCATCCGCCGAGGCAGGCGGTCGCTCCGAGCCGGGAACCAGCAGAGCACAACGGGCCGATGAACCAGCCGGCCGCCGTTTCGCGTCGCGACTCAACTCGAGGCGTTACCCTCTTCAAGTAGGAGTTCGCCCTTGGAAAAGACACGACTGGAGGCGTTCAGTGATGGTGTCATCGCCATCATCATCACGATCATGGTGTTAGAGATGAAGGTCCCGCACGGCGACGACCTCGCGTCGCTCAGGCCGTTGATTCCGGTATTCCTCAGCTATGTACTTAGCTTCATATTTGTAGGCATCTAGTGGAACAACCATCACCACCTCTTTCACGCAGTTCGACACGTGAACGGCCCAGCTCTATGGGCAAATCTCCACCTTCTGTTCTGGCTGTCGTTGACGCCCTTCGTCACGGGCTGGATGGGAGAGAACCACTTTCGAGCGGTACCCGTTGCGCTTTACGGGGTTATCCTCTTGATGACGGGAGTTGCATACTTCAACCTAGCCCGCGTCCTCATGAAGCACCACGGGAAAGACTCGGTACTGGCCAAGGCTATCGGCAGTGACTTCAAGGGGAAGGTATCTCTCGTGACCTATGCCGTGGCGAATCCGGTTGCCTTCGTCAACGCATGGCTGTCCATGGCGTGCTACGTCGCCGTGGCGGTCATCTGGTTCATACCAGACCGGCGGATCGAATCAGTTCTCAACGAATCGAGCGCCAAGGGTCCAAAGTTCTAACCCTGCGCCCGTGCGGACCGGCCGCCTGCGACGTCCGGTCGCACAGCTTTCTAGTTAGCCCGGGAAAGCCCCCCAATAAATACGCGCTTGTTTACGTTCATAGGAGGTGAAACAGGAACTTCGCGAATCGTTCGAATGCATCCTATCGCAGGGAAGGCCATTCCCAGCGCCGCAAGATTGGACATAGTCCCGGGATCCATCTCCCAACAACCCAATCGGGCTAAGTGACTCCTTCGGGCGATAACGAGCAGCGAGCGCTACGTGATACGCGACGAGCGGGATCAGCTCGTGGCGGAACAGCCCGGTTTACGTTGCCCCGAAGCAGTCTGCGCGGCGCTCATCCCCATCTGCAAGAACGCCTCCTGGTAAGGCCTGCCCCAAGATGAACGGCGAAAGATCTTTGAGGAGCAATCCAAGCAGGTCCATATTGGATTTCAATATTTGCCTGCCATCGCCCGACGGCTTCAGCACTGCCGCCACGTGGGAGAGAGCGAGCCATTCGATTTCTTGACTTGGTTTGAGTTTGCTCCATCCAATGAGCCGGCCTGACAGGTCGTTGCAGCCGACGTTCACCGCCCGCTTCGCGGTCGGCGGGCGCGGCTCAACTCTGGCGTCTGGTGGACTGAGCGCCGAAGTATTTCAGGGGACATGTCATGCGACACGACAGAACACTCGAAGAACTCTGGAACACTGCTCTGCCGGGCAAGCACGTGTTTGACCCGAGTTCAGTCAGTGTTCTTCCTCCTGTCGCCCAGAGATACCTGAGGCATGCACTCGCTCCCGGCGCGAAGCTCAGCACCTGCGTTCGGCTGACGATGACCGGCACGATCAAGCTGGAGCCTGGCTGGTGCGAGTTTGAAGCAGAACAGGTACTGCGCTGGGACCGCGGATTCGTGTGGGCGGCAAAGGCAAAGGTAAACGGGCTTCCTGTGGCCGGATCCGATCGGCTGGTGGATGGCGAGGGGGCCATGCGCTGGAAGTTGCTGGGCCTCTTCCCTGTCATGAAGGCCGACGGCGCGGAGATCTCGCGCGCGGCCGCGGGGCGTCTCCATGCGGAGGCCGTCTGGCTTCCCGCAGCTCTACTCAAGGCAAAGGTCACCTGGGCAGACCGGGGGAGCAACCACACCGTCGCGACGTTCGAGGCCCACGGAGAGCACTCGGAGCTCGACCTCGAAATCTCCCCGGGAGGCGCGGTCGTGAGCTGCTGCCTCCCTCGCTGGGGCGACATGCACACGGGCGCCTTCGCCTACCACCCGTTCGGCGGAACGGCTGACCGGGAACGGACCTTCGAAGGAGTGACCATTCCTGTCCGTCATCGTGTTGGCTGGTTGTTCGGTATGCCAGCCTTCGAAGCCGACGGCGAGTTCTTTCGATGCACTCTGGATACAGTCGAGTTCCGCTAGGGCCTCGTCGCGCGAGGAGGGGGCCACCCAACCCGCCGCTGCACTTAACGGCGTTTCACGCCTCAGGCGAGCGGCAATTCGTTAAGCGTCAATTGGAACGAAGTTGTCTATAGTCGCGGAATTCAAAGAGCGCGTACGTCATCTCGAGGGAGAGACGTTCGCACTATACCTTGCCGCGCGTCATCCACAAACGCCGTGGTACGCGAAGGTCTTCGTCGCCGGCATCGTCGCATATGCGCTCAGTCCTATCGACCTGATACCGGATTTTGTGCCGGTTTTGGGCTATCTGGACGACTTGATTCTGATTCCGCTCGGCATTGTCGTAGCGATTAAATTGATTCCGCAGAGAGTATTGGCCGAATGCAGAGCGCGGGCGCAGACAGCAATGGCTGGCGACAGACCGGTAAGCCGCGCGGCAGCCGCAGTCATCATCGGCATTTGGATCCTCCTCGGCGCACTGTGCAGCCTGTGGGCGTACGAAGCGCTTACCCGGAGACATGCCCCAGAATGATTGCACATTGACGTCTAACTACGCGTTGAAGCTGTCGAGGCGGACCTACGTTCAGCGCTTTGGTCCAGCTGCGGGAAGCCCGCCTCGCAGCCCAACGCTTTTCCGTTCGGCCCCATGTTGCCTTCGTCAAGCGACGCTTGGTTTGCAATTTGGAGCGCCAATCCCTTAGCATTTCTGTCGGCCGGAACTTCAGAAAAGGGGAGGTTCTCGTGAATAGAAAGCATTTCATCGCCAGCTCCATTCTTTGGGCTTCGGCGATTATCGCTTCTGCGATATTCGGTGCTCCGACGTACTTTTCCATCCTGTTGTTGCCAGCCCTGGCTACGGTCGCATTGGTCGTAACCTGGCCAAGCGTCCGTCCCGGTCAGTGTGACCACTAGCCGCTACTGAGGAGGAGCTATGCAGTTCCTGCCCACAGTGACGCGCGCCGAATGCCGTGGGGGACACCGCGTCCACTTGACGTCCCCGACGGGACATCGAGCACGGTCGACTTCGACCAGTGGCTCGTGGGCCCGATATTCGAACCGCTCGAGGACGCCGAGAGTTTCCAGCGATTCTTTCTCGACGGAGGGACCGTATCGTGGGCGAACGCCTCGGACATCGCTCCCGAATCTCTCTACGCGCGGGCAAAGTCGAGCGAGGCGGCCTGTCTCGGTGATGCAGCGATCCGGCTGCGCCAGCCGCTGATCGCGAGCGTTCGGCGGCGGAAACGACTCGCCAATACCCGTCCCACCCATGAGACCCACCATGCCCCATCGTGAGCGCCACCGGACGGAACGTATCGGCTGGCTGCGCGCGGCCGTGCTCGGCGCGAACGACGGCATCGTCTCAACGGCGAGCCTCGTGGTCGGAGTCGCCGCAGCGCACGCGACGGGCCACGACATCTTGGTGGCCGGAGTCGCGGGCTTGGTTGCGGGCGCCATGTCGATGGCCGCCGGCGAGTACGTCTCGGTCAGTTCGCAGTCCGACACCGAACGGGCCGACATCGAACGCGAGCGGAATGAACTCGCCACCGACGCCGTGGCGGAACTCGCGGAACTGACCGCGATCTACGTCAAGCGTGGCCTCGACCCTTCACTCGCAAAGCAGGTCGCTGAGCAGTTGACGGCCAACGGCGCCCTGGCCGCCCACGCCCGCGACGAACTCGGGATCACGGATGCTCTCAGTGCAAGGCCGGTGCACGCGGCGCTGGCCTCGGCGGGAACGTTCGCGGTGGGGGCGGCCATGCCCATACTGGTCGTCGTCACCGTTCCTGGGACGTATCTCATCCCCGTCGTCGCCGGAACGTCGCTAGTGTTCCTCGCTCTGTTGGGCGGGTTGGCTGCATCCGCCGGCGGCGCGGGCGCAACGCGAGGTGCTGTCCGGGTCGCATTCTGGGGCGCAATCGCGATGGCGCTGACCGCAGGCGTCGGGGCCTTGTTCGGCGCGGTCGTGTGAGACGGTCGGCCTGGGCGCGGCGCCAATGTCAAGCTCTCCGGCGCTCCGCCGCTGCTGAGGTTGGGCGTTAGCATCGAAACAACAACCGTTGGGGAGTATTGAGTCATGGCCCCGGAACTTCATGTGATCTTCGGAACCGGGGCGGTCGGCAGCTGGACCGCTCGCGCTCTGTGCGACGGTGGCAAGCGGGTGCGCGCCGTGAATCACAGCGGCGCGCGTCCTGACCTGATGCCTGCTCAAGTCGAGATGGTCACGGCAGACGCGTCGGATCCGTCGCAGGCGCGTGAAGCCGCCAAGGGCGCCAGCGTCGTCTATCAAGCGCTCAATCCGCCCTACCATCTCTGGGACGAGTTCTTCCCGCGACTGCAAGCGGGAGTACTAGGCGCAGCGAAGGTCGAGAACGCAAGATACGTGTCGGTCGAGAATCTGTACATGTACGACTCCTCGAAACAGATTACTGAGGACTCGACAACTGCACCAGTGTCGAAGAAAGGGGCGCTGCGCCAAAGGATGGCTGAGGAGGTGATGGCGGCGCATTCGCGCGGCGAGGTGCGCGCTGTTGCGCTGCGCTCCAGCGACTACTACGGACCTGGCGTGGTCGGCTCGGCTCTCGGTGAAATGGTCTTTGGTAAGCTGGTTGCCGGAAAGAAGGCCCGGATCAGCGGCTCGGCCCGCATGCCGCACTCGTTTGCCTATATAGAGGACGTCGGGCGTGCGGCGGAAGTGCTCGGTACGAACGACACAGCCCTTGGGCGGGTCTGGATTACCCCGCACGCCCCGGCCGAGACCCAGGGCGAGATGATCGACGAGGCGTGTCGAGTCCTTGGCACAGAGACTCGAGTCAGTGTGGTCTCACCGCTCATGATGCGCCTGGCGGGACTGTTCATCCCCGCAGCGCGCGAGAGCGTCGAGATGATGCACGAGTTCACGGCGTCGTTCGTCGTTGCGTCGACTCGGATGGGGCGCGAGTTCAACCTGTCCGCGACCCCGATACCGAGCGGCATCGAGCGGACGGTCTCATGGTATCGCGAGCGTTAGGCGGCCAGAACCCAACGAAGGATGTGTCGTTATGAAAGGTTTCGTGGAAAACATCGAGAGCATCGCCGTCCAGAATGAAGAGTTTCGCCGGGTGCTTTACACGGCGAAGAACTGCCAGCTCGTCGTCATGGCGTTGAAAACCAAGGAGGAGATCGGGGCGGAAGTCCACAAGCTCGACCAGTTCTTTCGGGTGGAGGAGGGGACGGGTGAGGCGATTCTTGATGGCGTTCGCACGGCGATCAGCGCGGGCTTTGCGGTGCTCGTCCCGGCCGGAATGAACCACAACATCGTCAACACCGGCAGTGTTCCGCTGAAGCTCTATACGCTTTATGCACCCCCGAATCACCGGGATAGCATCGTCCACCATACCCGCGAAGACGCAGAGGCGGATAACGAACACTTTGATGGCAGAACGACGGAATAGAGAATCGACTGGGCGCTTGCTTGATCACCGGACGAGCGCCCAACTTGACCTTCCCACATTGTTCCGGAGGCGGGCGGCCTGACAAACCGCTACGGCGCCGATTGAAACCAGCCGGTCCACTTGTCTTGCAGAAAGAGAAGTTCCGCGTGCTGGTCCACCTTGTCTGAGGAGGGATGTATGAACGAGGTTTCGGTCTTGAGTCTCTACGTTCTCCGCGCCACCTATCCCCCTTCTGGTTGTCGGTGTAGGGTCCATGATCTGGCCGCTCCTCCTGGGCTCGCCAGAGACTGGGGAACACTTCCGCGGCGTCACGTGGTGTCTTCTGAGCACTGTCGCGCTTCTGGCGCTACTCGGCCTTCGCTACCCGTTGAAGATGCTGCCGCTCCTTTTCTTCGAGCTGATCTGGAAAGCGACTTGGGTGATCGCAATCGGGCTTCCGCTGCGAAGCGCCGGCCGCCTCGAGGGCGCGTTCAGCGAAACCTGGTTCGCCAACGTGATGGGACTCGTGATCTTCACTCTTGCTATTCCCTGGGGCTATGTAATCCGCAAGTACATTCGTGAGTCGGGCGACCGCTGGTCGTGGTCGAGGGCTTCCGGTACGAGCGGCACACGTCCCGACGTTCGCCCAACCTGACGGGAGAGGAGGGCACGGTGGGCAGATCAGCCTCGCCATGATCACATCTCGACCCTGGCTGTCGTACTGTGCCGCGCTGATCTCTGCAGTCGGATCACTCGCGGCGCCCGCAGATCATCGGCGCGGGGTGGGCCGCAAAGGCGCCACTTTTCGAAACCAAACAAAACGGAATACGCCATCGGAGTCACCGTCGCTGCTGCGGTTGGACGGGGGGATGTCCCGTCCACCGGTGAAACTCACCGTGTGGAAAGCCGCTGTCAACTTTCAACGCTCAGAGGGACATGCCCTCGAGCGGGTCAACGACACCTATGCAGATGGAGCGTGAGATCCTAGAAAGCAGCGGTTTTCTTCCCGAAAACGAGCGAGTGAAGGTCCCGTTCATCCGCGTGGAGAAGGCGCCCTACCCGGTGACCGTGCTCTGTCGTGTCCTGGAAGTCTCGTGCAGCGGATGGACTCGCCTCGGCACCGGCGTCGATCGCCGAGTACATCCAGAGCTTCTACGAAACCCAGAAAAGGTATTCGACCCCCGACTATGTCAGCACGTTCGAGTACGAACCGAAGCATCAGATGGAGCAACAGGCGGCATGAACGAGGTGTTTACAAAATCGGGAAGGGTCAGGCCGCTGATCCGAACCGTTAAAAACCTGAATTTTCAAATTAAAGGCAACAATGCGAAAGATACTTGCAACAGCATCGGCAGCGATTGTGTTGACAGCAGCGACGGTACTTGTTCAGACGAGCAGCAGTCAGAACGGTCATATGATGGAAACTGAGCACGGATGGGGTTACGGATGGGGTCTTTGGATCACTCTGTTGATAGTTGTTCTCATAATCGTCGTCATTGGCGCTGTTTATCTCAGGAACAAGAAGTAGCGTACGAGTTATGTCAGGGATGCTTACGGCCATGCCTCTGCATTGAGCCCGGCTGGCTGACAAGTGGCTGAATCTGACAGTCTTTCGCGTCGCGCGTCTTGCATGCGCAAGGCGCCCACCCATGTTCGAAGCGGCAGTGACAGGGCGCCCAGTTGGGCGCGCTCTGAGGTCACAGCTTCTCCCCGGCCTCACTGCAGGCGCGTTGGGCGGTTTCTGCGGAATCGCCGGGGCGCCGTGCGGGCGGTGTTCGCACTGGTCGACGCGCTGGATGTGAACATCGTGGCGTGGGTGATCAGCGTGAACACCGCGCTCGAGGTGCTCTTCGGACATCTGTTTTGGCGCTACGGCCTGGAAGCAGCCATGATTGCCCATGGTGTCGCGTATCTGGTGAACTACTTGCTGAACCCGTGATGAGGCGCGGCGTAACAAGCGGTTGTAGCCGACGTTGCTCCGCTACGCTCCGCATCGCCGCTGAACCGCGACGTTGGGCGGCCATTCTGGTACCGGCATGGCCGCAGGATCAGGGTTCGTGGGCGACGAGGAGGGCGACGGGCAATGACCGTTGAGCTCCGCACTCCTCAACCAGTTTGCTTTGGAGGCTCCCGATGCGTGTGATGATCACACTTTCGCTGATGCTCAACATCATCGTCCTGGCGCCGGTCTGCGCCGGCCTGCGCCGGCCTGATTGCCAACGCAAGTTGGGCCCGAAGAGCTTATGGCGATGCTATCGCGGCGCGCGGCATCCTGCTCTCGGTGTACCTGGCGATCGGCCATGCCTCGGCGCTCCTTCTCTTTCTTCGTGAACCGAAGCTCGTTGCTGTGCTCCTGCTGATGCAGGTTGTGTACAAGGTGATCACGCCGCTGACGGTGGGAACGCTCCGCAACCCGGTCGTCGTCAGCAACCTCGGTATCGCTGCCTTCCACGCCGTGACCCCCGTGCTCATCTGGCAGGCGAGGCAGTAGATAGATCGACGAACGGAGGCGGGGGCTAGTGCCGCAAACGGCGGATGGCGTAACCTTGGATTCAGACTGTGGGCGCCGTCTGTCGACGCAAGGAATTGCTTCGTCAATCGTCGGCTTCATCAGGCGCAGGCGGCTTGCAGATTCGTGAACAGTGGAGGTTGGGAAGTGACGGTGCGAGAGAAGAAACCTGAGCGCGACATCGAGGAGAACTACCGCAAAGAGCAGTTCGTCCTTAAGCTGCGCCGCCTACTGCCGGCACGAAAAGCCACACTATTGGGACCGGAAATGGGAAGTCTTCTGTCGGTCTCTGGGGAGACACGTTGAAAACCAGTCTTTCCGATCGCGCGCCGGGCCTGCGCGAGCGCGTCCGCGTTCTCATCGAGGATGTGCGATTCGAAAAAGTCATTACCGCACTGATCGTCGCGAACGCCATCACGCTCGGGCTCGAAACCTCGCCTGCGGTCGTCGCACGCTTCGGCGGTTTGCTTCACGTCATCGACCGCACGGCACTGGGAGTCTTCGTCGTCGAGTTGCTGTCGCGCTTCTTCGTCTACCGCACACGTTTCTTCCAGGATCCGTGGCGCGTGTTCGATTTCGTGGTCGTCGGGATCGCGCTCATGCCCGCGAGCGGTGCGTTCAGCGTCTTGCGCGCGTTGCGCGTGCTGCGTGTGCTGCGGCTCGTCTCGCTGGTGCCCTCGATGCGCCGGGTGGTCAGCGCCCTACTCACGGCATTGCCGGGCATGGCGTCGATCGTCGGCCTGATGGCACTCGTGATTTACGTGTCGGCAGTGCTGGCCACGAACCTGTTCCGCGCGATCGCGCCGGAGTTCTTCGGCGATCTCGGCGCCTCGCTCTTCACGCTATTCCAGGTGATGACGGTCGAGGGCTGGCCCGACATCGCGCGCGGTGTCATGGCGCAGTCGCCGTATGCCTGGATGTTCTTCGTCGCGTACTTGCTGATCGCGACGTTCATGGTATTGAATCTGTTTATTGCGGTGGTCGTCAACGCGATGCAGTCGCAGGTCACGGAAGACCTCAAGGGCGACGGAGAGGCGCACACCCGGTTGATCCTCGACGAGGTGCGCTCGTTGCGGCAGGAGATCGAGGCGCTCCGCAGGTCTTCCCCATCGTGATCTCCCGTGGAGGGAGGCAGATGGGCTCGCCGTTATCCTCGCCGTCGACCGTGGTATAGAACCAGTTCTCCAGGCAGTTTGATCCACGAAGGAGGGGAGTAGCGAATGGTTTTGCTCTGGGCGGCATTTATCGGCTTTGTGCTTCTGCTGTTGGCGCTGGACCTGGGGGTCTTTCATCGGAAGGCCCATGTGGTAACGGTGAAGGAGGCCCTCGGGTGGTCTGCCGTGTGGGCCACGCTGGGGCTGTCCTTTGCCGTGTTCGTCTACTACGGGTACGAGAACCAGTGGATGGGGCTGGGTCGTTCGATCGATGCTGCCGACGGGCTGATCAACGATGGCGCGACGGCGACGGTCAAGTACCTGACGGGTTACGTCGTTGAGAAGTCACTGAGCGTTGACAATATCTTCGTGATTGCCATGATCTTCGGCTTCTTCGCGGTCCCGGCGATGTACCAACATCGGGTATTGTTCTGGGGCATCCTGGGCGCCTTGGTGATGCGCGGCGCGCTGATCGCCGTCGGCTCGACACTTGTCGCAGAGTATCACTGGGTCCTGTACATCTTTGGCCTTTTCTTGATCTTCACGGCGATCAAGATGCTGGTTCTGAAGACCGAGCACAGCGACCCGAATTTGAACCTCGTCGTCCGGCTGACGCGACGTTTCTTTCCCGTCACCGCGCGGTTCCACGGGCAGCACTTCGTCGTTCGGGCTGGAGCACCGGCCTCATACGAGAGCGAGTTCCCCGGTACCGCCGCCTTGCCGGATGAAGCCGTGGACCGAGCCGAGCCCGGCACGCTGATGCTCACGCCCTTGGCCCTGGCCCTGATCATGGTCGAGTTTACGGACTTGGTTTTTGCGGTGGACTCGATCCCGGCGATCTTCGCTATTACAGCCGATCCGTTCCTGGTGTTCACAAGTAACGTCTTTGCCATTCTCGGCTTGCGCTCGCTCTATTTCGCCTTGGCGGGATTAATGGACAAGTTTAGATACCTCAAGGCGTCCCTCGCTCTGATTCTGATGCTGGTGGGTGTGAAGATTCTGCTCGCCGCTTGGCTCAAGGAACAGCTCGGGAAGAACTTCAACTTCTATTTGCTGGCGGTGGTGCTTCTCATCCTGGCCGGCGGAGTAGGCTTGTCATGGATCGCGGATCGACGCGAAGCCAAGCGCCGCCCTACTAACCGATGAAGGTGACGCCGCGCCTCATGAGTCGACTCCCGCCTCGTCGACCTGCGGCCATGGCCTCCGATGCCGAAGCCTATCGAGTGGCGGCCCAGTAGCCGGCGCCGGAGACCACGGTCGTGAGCGCCATGCCCCACGCTAGGTCCACGATCACGATGAGCAGCGGGAAGTCGCGAATGAGTGCAAAGCTCGTCAGGTCATACGTCGCGTATGCAGCAAGCCCGAAGAACGCGCCAAAGCCCAGCGCGCGCGCGAGTGACTTGTGTTCGGCTGCCGGCATGACCACGAACACGACGACTGCCGCGACGTAGAGCAGGTAGAAGATCAGGGCGGGCGCCCACTTCACGTCGGGACGCAGCAGTGTCGCCATTTCGCGCGCGTAGAGGGGCTTCGCCACGATGCCGAGCCAGAGCATGTCCAGTGCGAACATTGTGACGCCGGTAGCGGCGAATGCCATGAACATGGTGGCGAGGTTCATCGGGAGATCTCCATGGGTTCGTCAGGCGTGATCACGGAGGGCACGGTGGCGCCGAACCGTTCGGTGAGCAAGCGCGCCAACCTGCCGAGCGGGCCGAAAGGCAGCACATAGACCACCGCGTCGGTCATCTCGACGCCAGCAGGCACGGTGCGAAACGTGTGGCGGTGATACGCGATTCCCAGGACATCGGAATCCCGGCAATGCGGAGCCGGTAGCGGATGCGGGTCCCCTGCCGGACGGTGTCGTCGTTCGTGAACAGGATGCGGAATCCATGCCAGGACGGCGTGATGGCCTCGAGGTTGTGCGGTGGAGCCGGGTGCGAGGTCATTGCGCCCGCGCCATGCGCGCGAGCTCGGCGCGCAGGTGGCCAACGCTCTCGCATGCGATCATGCCGCGTCTGCGGACGTCGTGCACCAGCCCGGCCACGCCCGCTCCGCCGATCAGCAGTGGAATGGTGTCGCTCAGCTTTGCCCGCAGGCCGCGCACTTCGGACACGATCTTGGCGCGGTCTTCGACATACACGATACTCAGCGCCACGGCGCTGGCGTCGGTCGCGGCGGCCGCGGCGGCAATGTCGGCATCAGGGATATCCGGGCCAAGGTAGACGATGGACCAACCGTCAAGGGATGCGGCGGCGGCCGAAATCGCCGCGCCCACGGCGTGACGTTCGCCTGACGGCGTGGCAACCACCAGGCGCAGCGCGGACGGCGCCGCCGGCATGGCGTGAATGGTTTCGAGGGCGATGGCGATCACGGCCGCAGTCGCGAGATGCTCCTGCGCGATCGTCAGTCGCCCGCTGGCCCAGCCGTCCCCCACGCTTCGCATCAGCGACGGCACGAGCTGTTCGAGGAGCCACAACAGGCCTCTGCGCGCCATCGCTCGGCGGAGCAGCTTGTCGAGCGACGTTCCGTCAAGTGCGACGATCGGCGCCATCGCCGCGTCCACGTCGCGCGCAGTCGACGCATCGGCGCCGAGATCCGGCTGCGGCAGCGCCGCCTGGTCTTCGACCGCCATCCGGGCCAGCTCGTCGGTGCCGAGTTGCGCGACGGCGCTGATGTTGCGGCCATGGCGCGTCGCGGCCGCGAGCAACCGGAAGCGGTGCACGTGTTCATCAGAATAAATCCGCTGGCCACCTGGTGTTCGGGTCGGATCGACAGCCCCGTAGCGGCGCTCCCAAACCCTTATCACGTCGCAGGATAGGCCGGTGCGGGCCGCCACGACCGAGATCGGGTGTATGGCTAGCGCGTTCTTCACGGACTGGTTTGCCTCTGCATCCATGTGCCAATTTTGCACTACTGTCTATATATTGTCAAGGTGAAGGCTTAGACAATGGCTTGACAATGGCGATTTGGATCGGCAATCTCATAGTTCGACGCTGGACAACACGTGAACAACCAATCCACAAGTACATCGCAATGAACTCGGTAAAGCTCGCGATCATCGCCGCCGGCGCGGCGCTCGACACCTCCACGTCCAGCGCACAGTTGGCCGAGCGCAAGAGCATGCAGATGGGGTCGAAGAACATCGCTGAAGTCGCCGTCGGTGCTGGCTTCACTCCGCTCGACGCGATGCTCGAGGACCCGGTCCAGCTTGCCCCGATCCTGAAGTACCATGTCGTGTCCGCCAAGGTGACGGCTGCTGACGTGATCCACGTGATCGAAACGGTCGTGCCCGCCTGCTCACTCAACTCCAGGGGGCCATCGCACCGATGCGCGCGCTCACCACGATTCTCTTGATCGCTGCCATTCATGGGCAGGCGGAGGCGCTCGTGCCCACGTTGTTTGGCGTCCGTCCCGACTCGACGGTTCGGTTTCCGGAGGTGGAAGGATCCAACCTCGAGGGACGCCGGTTCTCGTTGCCCAATGACTTTGGCGGCGAGCTGAACATCGTGCTCGTTGCATTCCGGCGCGAGCAACAAGACGATGTGAACACCTGGGCGCCGTTCCTCGAGGCGACGGCGGGCAAGCACCCTGCGGTGCGCGCCTATGAGCTGCCGACGCTGAACCGTTCGTACCGGATCGTGCGCGGCTTCATCGATGGCGGCATGGCGCGCGGCCTTCCCGAGAAGGCCGCGCGCGAGACGACGATCACGCTTTACATAGACAAGGCGCCGTTCAAGAAGACGCTCGGCATCAACTCCGAGGATGCCATCGTGACGATGCTCGTGTCGCGCGATGGTCGAGTGCTCTGGCGCGCAGACGGGCGCCACACTGCTGAGGCGGCCGCTGATCTTGCGGCCGAGATCGAACGCCTGACGGCCAGCAGCGCGCCCTGATGCGCGCTGCTCGCCCTGGACCACCAACCATCGGGCGCCTGCTCCTGACCGTGCGCCGGTGGTTCGATTGCTACCTCCTCGAGGCCCTCTCCTGGGCCGGGCTGATCTGCAACCCGAAGCCGGCGCCCGCGGGCGTGTATGAGGAAGCGTGCGAGCAACGGCCGCGCGCCGAAACCGCACGCGCGGCCTGAGCGGGCAGATCGTCACCCCCATGGCGTCCCTCGCAATCGTCGGTACGGGCATCGCCGGCCTCGGCGCCGCGCATTTTCTGCACAACCGTTTTGATCTCACGCTGTACGAGCAGAACGACTATCCGGGCGGCCACACCAACACGATCACGGTGGACGAAGACGGTCGGTCGGTGCCGATCGACACGGGCTTCATGGTGTTCAATCACGTCACCTACCCGAATCTCACGCGGCTCTTTCGTGAACTCGGAGTCGAGACGAAGCCGACCTCCATGTCGTTCAGCGTGCAGCACACGCCGAGCGGACTGGAGTACAACGGCGGCAGCGTGAACCAGCTGTTCGGGCAGCGAAGGAACCTGCTCAACCCGCGTCATTGGCGGATGCTGATGGCGGTGGACCGCTTCAACCGCGAGGCGGTCGCCGCACTCACGGAACGTCGCTGGGCTGAGTACACGCTGGGCGAGTACGTGGCCGAACGCGGCTATGGCGACGATATGCGCGATCGGTATCTCATCCCCATGGGTGGCGCGGTGTGGAGCACGCCGCCCGACCGGATGCTGCGATTTCCCGCGATGACGCTCCTGCGGTTCTGGCACAATCACGGGTTCCTCGGGATGCAGACGCAGCACCCGTGGTACACGGTCGTGAACGGAGCCAAGTCGTACGTGAACAAAATGACGGCGCCGCTGCGTGGTCGCGTCCAGCTGGAGAGTCGCGCGGTGCGCGTGGAGCGCCGAGGCAACCGCGTGGCGGTCGCGACGCAGAGTGGTGGCGTGCGGGAGTTCGACAAGGTGATCCTGGCCTGCCATGCCGATCAGGCGCTCTCGCTGCTCGCCGACCCGACCGAGGCCGAGCGCCGGCTGCTGAGCGCTTTCAAGTACCAGCCGAACACGGCCACGCTCCACACGGACGCATCGTTCATGCCGCGGACGCGCCGCTGCTGGGCGAGCTGGAATTACCGGATCGACGAGCAGACGGACGGTGGCCTGCTGCCCACCACGCACTACTGGATGAACAGCCTCCAGGGCGTGTCGCGGCGGAAGGACTACTTCGTGTCGCTCAACAGCGACGACCGGATCGCACCGGGAGAAGTGCTGAAGCGCATCGAATACGAACATCCGCTGTTCGACTCCGCGGCGGTTGCCGCGCAGCGCGAATTGCCCTCGCTCAACCAGATCGGACCGGACCAGACGACGTACTACGCCGGCGCTTGGTTCAAGTACGGGTTTCACGAAGACGGATTCACGAGCGGCCTCGACTGCGCGCGCGCCGTCTCCGGCGAATCGATCTGGGCATGAACTCGGCGCTCTACGAGTGTCAGGTGATGCACCATCGGCTGACCCCCGTGGTGCATCATTTTCGACACCGGATCTTCATGTTCGCGCTGGACCTGGATGAACTCGACTCCGTGGCCGCGCGTATACCCTGTTTCAGCCGGAATGCCGCGAACCTCTACGCGTTCCGCGACGGCGATCACCTCACGATGCCGGGCCTGGAGGGCGCGTCCACGAAAGAGAATGTCATCGCCTGGCTCGCCGCCGAGGGCATGCCGTTCCCTCCGAAGGGACGCATCACGCTCGTGACCTTGCCGCGCGTGCTGGGGCACATCTTCAATCCGGTCTCCTTCTACTTCTGCGACGACGGCGCCGGTACGCCGCTCTGCGCGATCGCGGAAGTGGGAAACACCTTTGGCGAGCAGAAGCCGTACTTGCTGCGCCCGGCGTCGGAGTCCGCAGTCTTTCGACTCACGGCGCCGAAGCACTTCTACGTTTCTCCGTTCTCTCCGCTCGATCTCACGTTCGAGTTCACGCTGCGGGCTCCGGGCGACCGGCTGGACGTTCAGATCAATGAACGCGCGGGCGATTCGCCCGTGCTGTTCAGTTCCGTCCGGGGCTCACGGTCGCCACTGACGACGTTGAACCTCGCGTGGATGTCTCTGAAATACCCGCTCATCACGCTCGAGGTGATCGGCCTGATCCACGCGCACGCGGCCGTGCTTTGGCTCAAGCGCGCGCCTTGGCGCCGCAAGTCGGCCAACGCCGAATTGCAGCGCGACCTCTTCAGGCCGCACGCTTCCACTTCAGGAAAGGCCACATGACCGAATTCGCATCGTCCCAAGCCGGTTCGTTTGCTTCCGTTCCGGCCCTTGCCGGTGGCGGACTGTATCGGCGGCTCGTTCTGGACGCGCTCGCCAAGATGACGGCCGGACATCTTCGCCTCGACCTTCCGGGCGGAGAGACGCTGAACGTCGGCGCGCCGGGGGCCGACGTGAGCGCGACCATTCGCGTCGTCAACGAGGCCTTTTTTCCGAAGTGTGTGCTTTTCGGCGACATTGGGTTCGGCGAGAGTTACGTGGCCGGCGATTGGGAAACAGACAGCATCGAACGCGTGATCGCATGGGCTGTGCTGAATGTCGAGCATTCGACGGCGATGTCGGGCTCCGCATCGCGCGCTCTGGCGCTCAACCTGCTCAAGTCGTACAACCGGCTCCTCCACTTGCTCAGGCCCAACAGCATGGCGACGAGCCGAAGGAACATCGCCGAGCACTACGACCTCGGCAACGACTTCTATCGGCTGTGGCTCGACGAGACGATGACGTACTCGAGCGGGTATTTCATGGAGGCCGGGCAGTCTCTCGTGTGGGCGCAGATGGCGAAATACGACGCGCTGTGCCGCAAGCTCCGGCTGCAGCCCACGGACCATGTCCTCGAGATCGGCTGCGGATGGGGCGGATTTGCGTCCCATGCCGTCAGCACCTACGGGTGCCGCGTGACGGCTGTGACCATTTCCCAGGCGCAGTACGAATACGCGCGCGACCGATTCGTCCGTGAAGGAATCGCCGATCGCGTGGACCTGCGCATCGCCGACTACCGGACGCTCACCGGCCAATACGACAAGGTCGTGTCCATCGAGATGATGGAGGCCATCGGCGACAAGTACCTCGAGACGTTCACGGCGCAACTGCACGCGCTCGTGAAGCCGGGCGGTCTGGTTGGCCTGCAATACATCACGGTGCCCGATTCGCAGCACGCGGAACTCAAGCGTGGTGTTGACTGGATCCAGAAGCACATCTTTCCGGGATCGCTTCTGCTCAGTGTCGGCCGCGTGAATCAGGCGCTGAATCGCACGGGCGACCTCTTCCTTCACCACCTCGAAGACCTCGGGGCGAGCTACGCGCGGACGCTGCACATCTGGTGGGAGCGATTCAACGCTCGCGCCGCCGACGTGCAAGCGCTTGGCTTCAACGAGCGATTCATCCGGAAGTGGAACTACTACCTCCAGTATTGCGAAGCGGCGTTCACGATGCGCAATATCAGCGTCGTGCAGGCCATCTACACCCGACCCAACAACCGGACGCTCCACCGTCCATGATGAACGCATGCCGATGACAGCGGCGACTGCGGCGACTGCGGCGCTGTACTTCACGCTGTGCCCACCCGTCCGCGCCATGGCCGCGGGGGTGCGGGTGCGAGGTGCGGAGCCGCGAATGACGGCGCAGCAACAGCCCGCCGCAGCGGAGCCGGAATGATCTCCTCCTTTGTGCTGGGGCTCGCCATCGCCGCCGCCTATTTCGCGGCGACGTGGGCGATCAGCGTTCGCATCCGGAACTACGGGCTGCTCGACGTGGCATTCTCGTACGGCGTGGCGATCCTTGCGCCCATCTACGCGTGGACAGGGCCTGGATTCGCCGCGCGGAAATGGGCGTTCGCCGCGATCGGCGCGGTCTGGAGCCTGCGACTCGGCACGTACATCCTGGTGCGCGTGATCCGGCGCCATCCGGCGGAGGACGCCCGGTATGCGTCGTTGCGGCTGCGTTGGCCGGGGCCGCTCGGGTTCCTGGTGTTCTTCGAGTTGCAGGCCCTGCTCGTGGCCGTCTTCTCGCTGCCGTTTCTCTTCGCTTCGTTCAATCCCGCTCCGGCGATTGCGGCCGTGGAGATCGTCGGGCTCACGCTGGCGGCCGCCGGCGTGCTCGGCGAGACCGTGGCGGATCTGCAGATGCAGGCGTTCAAGCGCGATCCGGCGAATCGGGGCCGGGTGTGCGAAATCGGCCTGTGGCGATACTCGCGTCACCCGAACTACTTCTTTGAATCGCTCGTGTGGTGGGGGTTTTTCGTCGCGGCGCTGGGATCTCCATACGGATGGCTGACCATCGCCTGCCCGTTGTTGATGCTCTACTTCCTCCTCCGGGTGACGGGCATTCCGTTGACTGAGGAGTATGCCGTCCAGAGCAAGGGCGATGCGTATCGCGAGTACCAGCGCACCACCAGCGGATTCATACCATGGCTGCGCCGCCGGTGAGCAGACACGTGAAACGAGTTGGCAAGGAGCGAAAGGCTTGGCACTGAACGATGCAGTTTCCGCAGAGCCATCGAGGATTTTTCTGACGGATGCTACTGGGTACATCGGCGGACGCTGGTTGCGGCTGCTAGAGAACGTCCGTTCACAAGTTGAGTGCAACAGCGGGAACGAGAGAAATGACCTGGGCTCCGGCTAGCTTCAATCCTCCGCCGAGAGAAAGGAAGTCATGAAGCCCACTCGTGTCCGGTTCGCGCAGGCCAGTCTGACTTCGGTCGAAGTCATTTTGGCGCTTCGAGATCGGGTTGCCGGAACGACGTGAGCGCGGGCTGGAGTAGTTGATCTTGCACGTAGCGCAGGGTTCGGAGGCGAGTCCAGCCGGTGCGGATGGTGAGATGGATCCAGGGGATCAAGGCGTACGCCAGGAGAGCGACCCAGAGCTGGATGAGCACGGCGTTGCGAGAGCGGCCCCAGAACGTCTTGACCGCGAGATGCTGCTTGATCCACTTGAAGAAGAGTTCGACCTGCCACCGCTCGCGATAGAGCTGAGCGATGGTCCGGGCCGCGAGTTCTCCACTGTTCGTCAAGAAGACGAGGCGCTGGTTCGATTCTAGGTCTCGAGAGGAGATCCGCCGTCAGCTCGAGCACGGAAGAGTCGAGGCTGTAACGAAGGCGCTTCAGTCGCCGGGCTTGGGTTCCGGTCAGACCGTGGCAGTGGTTCAGCACCTGGGCCATGAGTGCGCGGAAGAACTCGTGGCGGCGCGATCGGTTCGCGTCGGCCAAGGTGGAGCGGGCCACGCGGGTGAGACCCAGACACTGGCGGAGTCGGGGCAGGTCTTCCCGGAGCGAGACCAGGTGGCGAAGGCTGGAGACACCCCGGAGATGTCCGAGCAGGAGGACGTAGAGATGGTTGCGGGCGTGGAGGGTGCGAGCGCGGCGGTCCACTCCGAAGTCGTCGATCGCATTTTGGATCATGGAGTTAGGAATCTTCCGCACCAGTTGGAGGAAGAGCGTGGTAGTTTGGCGCACGGTTTGGGCCTCCCGGTGGCCGAGGTCGAGGGTTGCTAATACACTTCCCTCCTACCTCCAAAGCCTGGAGTCTCAAACCGTTTTTGCTTGCCCCACCCTCTCGATCGCGTAACTCATTTTGCCCATTTTGGTTAGACTGACCCGCACGATGGCCGGCCGAACCGGACACGAGTGGCTCGGAGGGACATCCCCGCAATCCGTTCACCATGGCGCCATTCCCAACCAGGTTGTCAACCACTCTCCCTCTAGAGAGAGAGCGCGAGAGAGTCTAGGCCCCTGACGCGCCCAGACGCGACGAATTCGGTTAACAGCGGCCTCAGCCGCCCATGACGAGAGAGCCCACTCACCTCCGCAACAACGCCCAAACCCACGACAAACCCGCTAAATCAAAGACCCCGTCGACACGTTGCCGACGGGGTCGCAGTTCAACTCTGGCCCCTGAAAACAGGCATGCCAGCCGACGATGGCTCCCCATTCGGTCGGCTGCACCAACCAAGTTCTCTGGTCGGCCGAAAAGATTCAACTCATTCTCAGGCTGATTCCCCAGGCAGGTCAATGGGTTGCGTGACGGCCTCGCACGAGACCCAAGAATGCTACCCCATTCACCGATCGCACCCATGCTGATCCCAAGAAACCTCGATCGGGGTGTGGCGGGCGCAGATCGACGACCCCGGAAC
>Ga0163154_10000680_pt1 | contig 52645 bp, 81 predicted proteins | sample OliLakLV19MP9P1_FD_148649 | JGI IMG/M metagenome (GOLD analysis project Ga0163154, IMG submission 148649) | Freshwater microbial mat bacterial communities from Lake Vanda, McMurdo Dry Valleys, Antarctica - Oligotrophic Lake LV.19.MP9.P1 | ecosystem: Environmental > Aquatic > Freshwater > Lake >...
CTTACGAGGTGAGTTTTGAAAAGTGGTGGGGACTAAGTGCTTGAAATTACGTTACTTCTGTGCTTTCTATTACTTATGGGGAATATTGGGCGCGTGAATTTGGTATGAATATCGCCCGTTAATCTGGAAATATGTAATGTTTAGCTGAATTTAACTTGAATTATCGCCCGTTAGATTGGGATTACTCCCATTCATCTACTATTTTTTCTTCTTTCTTAGTTGATTCGTTATCTTTCACCAATTGGAGTCCCAACATATTACTGTAGGCCCTAATTTCGGTTAGTAGGCCTTTTAAAATAGTCACTTCAGGTCTAGGCTTTAATTGCGCTCCGTTTCTTTCTGAAACCACGTCGTAAGTATAACCATGCTCCTCTAAAATCACATTCACCTTGTCGTAGTGAATACAAATTTCGCATAGAAATCTAAGCTGGGTTAGGTGACTAGGTTTTAGATTCTCTCGGTGCCTTATATCTTCAATAAACACTTCCCAGTATTCTAAAAACTGTTCATCTTTCCTGGGCGGGGTGAGATCTATTTGTATTAATTCACTCATATTTTCCTCGTAGCAAATACTTTTTAGCGCGCTTGCAAATGTTAAATCTTGCCTGCTGGTAATTAACCAAAGAAACCTTGATGAGCTTTGCGCCATCCCAGGAGTCGTGGCCTTCTAGGATATTGATTAAAACTTTTTTTTCTTGTGGTGGAAAGGGAATTCCATTAAAAATTTCAAGTTTTTCTTCCATGGTTCGGTCTACGAATGGTGGCTTTGCCTCCACTCTTAGATAGTCCTCATCGAGTGACTGGCTTCTTTCTAGTGGCACTGCACCCGCAATGACTCGCTTGTCTTTCAGGCGATCCATAAGCCCGTTTAGGCGGCAATAGTCCACCGCTAAAAATCTTAGGTCTGGTACGTTCCCCCCTTTTCTAAAAAATTCCATTGCAATGTGTTGAACCATATCTTCGTAGTGCCTGTGATAGTGATGTTTAAAAATAAATCTGGAGCAAAATTTTCTTATTCTTTCGTAATGCTCCGGCGTGAAGATAAAATCTGTCATGCCCTAATCATTGCTCTTAAACTATGATATATCCACTTTTTCTTCTTAAATTTCGGTTTTCCTCACTGTTGCGCCATTGCGTCGGCAATTCCCTGAAATGTTTTGGCTCTATTTTTTTGACGATCTTTGCCGCCCTTATTGAACCAGTTCCCAGCAATTTTTGTACTCTGCCTATCGGTGACTATATTTGTAGGCTTTAAAATAGGTAGGTTTTTTAACCATAAGCAAGTCTTTTTACTGAAAGGATGTCCGTGCTCGAAAGGTTGGACGAATTGGCTATAGGGTGGTAAAGCAAAAACCTTAGAGGGTATCGGATTCTCAATACAAATTTTCGGTATGTCCGCTTTAAGTAATTTAATAAAAAACCTTTTAGCCTCCATGCCTTTTAAATATCTTTCCTCGTTTAGGACTTTTTTAGGGTAAAGGTGTACTGCACCAGCATTGGTCAAATAGGTACAAGGCGGGTGCGCAATCATTAAATCCCAACCATTATTTAGTATGCTGGAAACATCACATTGATAATGAAATTCTGAGTTGTCGTCTGGTGGCAAAATGTCACAAGACCAAGCATCATGCCCCAATTTTCTAAATGCTTCCCTAACAGTTCCAGAATACTCACAAGCAACTAAGACCTTCATTTTATTTTCTCCTCTTTCTCTTCACAAAGCTCCCATTCGTCTACTCTGTGCGACCATCCTATTAATGCCTGCCCTCCTCTCCCAGTGACTAATCTCTGTGCATTTAGCTCGCCCGTGAGTTGAATATAGCCACCGGCGTCCCCTCCTTGGCGTCGCACCTTAAGCCCTTTCGCTAACTGAACCATCGCCCATGCTAAAGTTCCTCGTCTTGTTTTAATTTTATTAGTTTTAACATCTGGCTTGACTAATTCGCCGCATGTTCCATCCAAAAATTCTAAAAGCGATGTACAATTTTCTATGTAGCCGCCTTCCCGAGCAATGAATGAGTAAGAGACATAATTCTTTCCCACTGCGATAATTGTTTTCGTTACGTCACCATTTTTAAAAACTGCGCCCACTTTTAAATCTTCTAATTTATATTTGCTCATTTTGTTTTTTCCTCTTTCTCTTCATAAAGCTCCCATCCGGCTGCGTTTTTTCCCCGTGTTACCAGCGGAAGCCACCAGTCGCAATCGCCATACTCCACAAGGTTAATATATTTGCCGGAATCCCACCCCTCGTGTCTCACCCTTAACCCTTTCACGAGCTGAACCATCGCCCATGCTACAGTCCCTTTTTGTGTTTTGATTTTATTAGTTTTAATATCTGGCTTAACTAATTCGCCCTTTTCGCCGCGCAAAAGACTCTCAATGGAACAAAACTTTTCAGCGTAGCTAAGCGTGGACTGATAGGAGTAACAAACCTCTGACTTGCCTACTCTAATAATTGTGCTTATCGCATATTTGCTCTTAAAAACTGCGCCCACTTTTAAATCTGATAATTTATATTTGCTCATTTGCTCCCCTCTCTTTTAATTTCAACCAGAAGCCTGTTTTCGGATTCTAGCTGTGCGATTTTTTTTTGTTTTAACATTTGGTCTAACTAATTTACCAAACTGTCCGCTAAGGAAGTGGTTAATAGTAGCGGCGTATTCCCTGTAAATTCCATTATGAGCAAAAGAATAAAAAACATCTGTCTTGCCCACCATGAGAATTGTTCTCGTGATATCCCCGTCTTTGAAAACTGCGCCCACTTTTAAATCTTCTAATTTATATTTGCTCATTTTCTCCCCTCCCGTACAGCTCCAGTGCTTCGCGAGCTCTTTTTAACAAATCATCCTCTTCTATTTTTTTCCAAAAAGCCTCACAAATTGGAAAATCCTCATCGTCAACCTCGCTCTCAATTTCAAATACCCTGACAAGCTTATTGCCAGAAATGGCACTTTCGACACTATCCCAATATTCTTTTTTGCACCAACTTCTTAAACCTATAGAATCCTTGTTTCCATATTCAACCAAAGTAACTTTTTTAATTGGTTTGACTAATTCGCCCCTATTGCCATTCAAAAACCCACCAATAGAGCAAGCACCTTCAGCGCGGTTAGATGCAGTGGGATAGGAGTAAAAAACATTTGTCTCGCCCACGGCAATAATTGTTCTTATAATTGTTCCCGATCCGCCACTCTCTTTAAAAACCGCACCCACTTTTAAATCTTCTAATTTATATTTGCTCATTTTAATTCCCCCATTAATTTTTTAAAAAGCCTCTTCAGCGAAAAGAGAATGAAACAAGTCCAGAGTATAAAAATCCAGCACAACGCGATTGAAGTTAATATATCTTTCATACGCCCCCCTCAATCGGGAAGCCATCCTCGCCAACTTCAATTTCAAATTCTCGAATAAATTTATTAGGTTTAGTGCTTATTCTGTTGCCCCATATTTGTTTTAAGCAAATCTTCTTTGACGAGAGATCGTGGGAATTCCAAAACTCAACATAAGCGATTTTTTTTGTTGGCTTAACTAAATCGCCCCTTTCTCCGCTCAAAAACTCACTAATGCGGCAAATAGCCTCAGCGTAGCTATACTTTGAGTGATAGAAATAAAAGACATCTATCTTCCCTACTGTGATAATCGTTCTCGTCGAATGACTGCTCTTGAAAACCGCACCAACTTTCAAATCTTCCAATTTATACTTAGTCATAAAGCCCCTTTTTTACTTCCGCTAATATGAGAACTTGAATGGCGACGATAATTATAAACGTCAGCATAATTACGTCGCACATCGTCCTTAGTTTTATAAGGTTTAACTAGATGTTTATACTTTTCAATCTGCGCCATTAACTGACTTGGTTTAATGTTATTGTGTACACAAAGAGTGGCCACCGCAAAAATAGTTCTATTGGTAAATCTCTCAGGTAGTGTACTAGTTTCAAGGGCCATTAAAAGTTCGCCGGCTTCACGAAAACGTGTAACTTTATACTCTCCCCGATTTACTGAATCTAAAGTTTTACCAGAGGATTGGTGAGAAACGCAAAGCATCACTATGTCCGATGCAGCAACTTTTGGAAACCTATCTACCAGAACAAATGCCTTAGAAATTTCCGCATCCCCTGCTAAATATAGCATTTGAATCTTGTCGCTCAGGGTATGCTTCTTACCTACAATATTAAGAGAGTAAACCTCTTCCACTGTGGCAGATTTCCCCGGCATCTTAATGTAATACACCGGCCACCCTTGAGTTTTACAAGCGGTGAAACGATGCTGTCCGTCTATGATTTCCATATTCTCGTTCACGATAATAGGGAACAATTGTAGTTTAAAATCTTTCTGTGCTTGAGCAATAATTCGACCTAAATTGCGTGAATTAATTTGCCTATTAAAACTTATTATTTTAAAGGCCTTGTAATCAACAGTTACATAAATCTGAGGTACTTTTGGATATTTCATTTGTTTCTCCTTTCATTTTTAAATTTTTATTCTGTATCGGGCACCATTCTATAAGTTATCAACATCACAACATACGCCCCCCCTCAATTGGAAATCCATCTTCACCAACTTCAATTTCAAATTCTCGAATAAATTTATGATTCGTACTAGCGTTTATTCCACGGTTCCAATCCTCTTTTGAGCAATAGTGTTTTGATACCAGGTCGTAGTTACTCTGGAACTCAACGTAGGCAATTTTTTTGTGGGTACGACTAATTCACCATAGTGTCCAGATAAGAATAAATCAATCGAAGCACAATCTTCAACGTAACCAAACGTGGGCTTACTGTGGTAAAAAACGTCTGCCTTGCCCACTGTAATAATTGTTCTTATAATTGTTCTCGCTCCGTCACTCTCTTTAAAAACCGCACCGACTTTTAAATCAGTTAATTTATATTTAGTCATTTTCTCCCCTAAGTTTTTTAATTATTGCCTTTAATTTTTCATGCTCTGCTTCTAGTCTATTGATTTCGTCATTCGCAGCATCGCCAATTAGTTTAACTTCGTGGAGCAAGCGACCCCTCAGAGTTTCGTTTTCTGTTTCTAGTTGTTCAAGCATTTTCATTAAAGGATTTTCAATATCAGCAAGCTCAACTTCAATAGGGTCACCATATGGATCTATGGGTACCGACATTTTACTTGCCGCACGGCTATCACAAATGACAACCCCAAACTTTATAGCCCCGTCCAGAACTTCCTGCGGCCAACCGCCGTTTTCTTTTAGGTTAATTTTTATGCGCTCAAAATATATCAGAGCTTCTTTTTCTGTCTTAAAATATTCGATGTTTGAATCAAAATCGTCATGTATGAAAAATGGTTTACTCATACGCCCCCTCGATTGGAAAGCCATCTGCGCCGAGTTCCATTTCGAATTCTCGAATAAATTTATGATTCGTACTATCGTTCATTCCACGGTACCATACCTCTTTTGAGCAACAGTGTGTGAATCTCAGGTCGTACTTGCTCTGGTACACAACACAGGCAACCTTCGTAATTGGCACGACTAATTCGCCATAATCCCCGTCAGAAAAGTGGTTAATGTTAGCGGCACTTTCCTTATAAAGCCCATTCTCAGTATAAGAATAAATTACCAGCAAGTTACATACTGCTATGATTGTTCTTGTTGTGCCACTCTCTTTAAAAACCGCACCCACTTTTATATCAGTTAATTTATACTTATCCATACGCCCCCCTTGATTGGAAATCCATCTTCACCAACTTCAACTTCGAATTCTCGAATAAATTTATGATTCGTACTAGCGTTTATTTCACGGTACCATACCTCTTTTGAGCAATAGTGTTTTGTTATCAGGTCGCTCTTGCTCTGGTATTCAACGTAGGTAACTTTCGTAGTTGGCTTAACTAAATCGCCATACCATCCGTCAAGGAATAGTTTAATAGTAGCGGCGTATTCCTTGTAAATTCCATCCTCAATAAAAGAATAAAAAACATGTGTCTTGCCTGCTGTGACAATTGTTCTTATATTACTACCATTTTTAAAAACCGAGCCGATCTTTAAATCTTCTAATTTATATTTATTCATACGCCCCCCTCGATTGGAAATCCATCCTCACCAACTTCAATTTCAAATTCTCGAATAAATTTAAGAGTGCTATTAGTGCTTGCTCCACGGTTCCAAACCTCTTTTGAGCAATAGCGTTTTGACGAAAGATCGCGGCAACTCCAATACTCAACATAAGCGATTTTCATAGTTGGCCTAACTAATTCGCCCCTATCCCCACGCAAAAACTCTCCGATGGGACAAATCTTTTCAACGTAGCCACACGTGGAGTGATAGGAATAAAGAACCTCAATCTTGCCCACGGCAATAATTGTTCTCGTCGTATGGCCGCTCTCTTCAAAAACTGCGCCCACTTCTAAATCTTCTAATTTATATTTATTCATACGCCCCTCTCAATTGGAAAGCCATCTTCACCAACTTCAATTTCAAATTCTCGAATAAATTTATGATTCGTACTAGCGTTTATTTCACGGTACCATACCTCTTTTGAGCAATAGTGTTTTGATACCAGGTCGTAGTTACTCTGGAACTCAACGTAGGCAATTTTTTTTGTTGGTACGACTAATGCGCCCTTATCGCCACGCAAAAAATCACCAAGGGGGCAAATATTTTCAATGCGATCACTCGTGAAGCGATAGGAGTAAAAAACATCTGTCTTTCCCACCAGGAGAATTGTTCTTGTTGCGTCCCCATCTTTAAAAACCGCACCCACTTTCAGATCTTCTATTTTATATTTATTCATACGCCCTCCTTTTTAATTTCAAACATCGGCTTTCTAAGCTTCATTCTCTCAAGACAATCGGCTACCGACTCATCTATGTTTGTAGTGTATCTCTCAAGCAAATTTATCATAAACCAGTAGTCTTTTTTAACTACATTGAGTTTGACTTTTAAATCCTCATTCTCTACTTCTAGCTGTGCGATTTTTTCTATTTGTCTTTCGTTATGAAGATTAATTAGTTTAACGGCATCTTCATAGTCATAAGCGCCTGAGCAATCTATTTTAAGACTTTCACAAATTAAACCCGCGCCTTGCTCTGCACCGTCGAAATAGCCTTGTGTAAAGCCTTCTGTAAAACCCTCTGTATAGCCTTTTGTATAGCCTTCGACCTTTACAGATGAATCTCGCGATTGACACTCTTTGAGGGAAATGTTTTTTTGATTAGCTATCTCGCTCATGCGTCTTCCTCTGTCATTATGTAGTTAACAGCTTCACCTTGTTTGCTTTGCCAATCTATGGAAATCTGGCCTGTTACCTTGAATGGATAAATTTTCCCATTGTATAAAAGATCCACATTGCACTCATAAGTCTCGATACTACAAGGTTCATCATGATAATGATCCTCTCCGATTCGTTCAGCTAAATCCGAAAGACACTTAATCTTTTGCCATTCGTACCATGGGCAGACTCTTAAAACACTGTAAGAAAAATCCTCGCCAGTGTAATCCTTGATTCTGTACCGCACGTCATCTTTTTTTGTTACCCAAATGTCCTCGTTCATAATCTTTCCCCCATTAATTTATTAATAATCCACTTCAGTAGTGAAAGAATAACATACGCCCACAGGAGAAAAATCCTGCAATTGTTCACACTCTTTGTAATTGTTTCCATCAAAAAGAAGTGCAATTTTTTCCACAGGTATTGTTCTGTATTTTTTAATCATTTCAACATTCTCCCTTATTTACAATGATTGCCATTAAGTACAAATGTTAAATCATGCATATTACCAACTATAAAAACTTCCCCCGATTCTTCGTCGAGTAATCCAAGAACGGTAGTACTTAAGTCAGTGCATCTTACAATTTTTAAGCTATCACCTTTCACTGACTCATGAAGCCATTCGGTAAATGATTTCATCTTTTTATCGTCACTCATTTCTCCCCCATCAATTTAATAAAAAACCATTTCACCAGTGAAGGAATAACATACGCCAAGATCAGAAAAATCCCGCATAGAGCGATAGCGGTTAATACGTTTTTCATTTTTGCATCATCATGGTTGATAAAATCCTGCCATTTATAGTGAATCGCGCGCCATTTTTCTTCCTCGCTCGCGTGGCCCCAAGGAAAAGCAAGGAGGATGAAATCGCGTGTGTCAATAAATTTAATTCGAGCTTTAAAATCAACAAAACCATCGTTTCCCTTGTTATTCACAAAGTTAGCTTTATATTCTTCCAAAACTCCTTCCTCTTCCAAAAACTTAATAAATTTATTTTCCGCATCTTTCATAATCTCTCACTTTTTAAGTCGTACATAATTTATTTATCTAATCGCCCCTTTGATTCACTGGGAAGAAATTTTCATGCTCTAGACAACTAACTATGTCTTCCCATTCAATACTAAGGTCGCGCCATTTTTTTTCGTTTCCAATATAAATCCATGAAAAAGCATATTCGACGTAATAGCGAGGCCCGACTGATTTAAGCCAAACCTCAAGAGGTTTATCCAAACCAAACCTTGTTCTGAATTTTTTAAAACTAGCTTTATATTCTTCCAGAACTCCTCTCTCTTCCAAAAAACTAATAAACTTATTTTCTGCATCTTTCATTTTGCACCATCCTGTTTAATAAAATCCTGCCATTCATTGCTGACTCCACTCCCTAAGCAAAGAACTTAGTAAGGTATTTTGCCAAAGGTGCTTCATGGTGTATGCATGTAACTTCTTCTGGATTTTGGTTAGAAATTTTGTCTTCAAAGAAAATTCCAATCTCTTCTAAATTATTTGAAAAGTTAAATACGAGTGTCTTATGTTTTGATGAAAATTCAATATCTATAGATCCATCAGGGCACGGGCAAGGTGAAATCTTAGAAAGATCTGTATTTATAAAGTCTACATATGCCCTAACATTCAAAACCAATTCGGTGCAAAAGCTAACTGCATTTTTGGAAAATGGTGGTGCTTTATAGCCGTCCCACTTAGGTGGAAAAGCCAGATAGCGCTCAATGTCTGTTATTGCTTTTGAAAACAATGATTCTGTCTTTTCTGCATCTTTCATTTTGCACCATCCTGTTTAATAAAATCCTGCCATTCATTGTTAATCGCGCTCCATTTTCCCCACTCGCCCGCATGGCCCCAGTAGAAAGCTAAACTAATGCAATGGCTAGGATTAACCGATTTGAGCCAAACCTTAGGATCGTCGAAGCCTCTAGTGTTTTTAAGTCTAGCTTTGAATTCTTCCAGAACTTTCTTCTCTTCTAAAAACTTAATAAATTTATTTTCTGCATCTTTCATTTTAGACCCTCCAAACACAGCATGAAAATTACATAGTTCTTTTGCTTCTTGTAGAATTCAGCAGTTCGAACAGCGTCCTCACTATAAGAAGCAGCAGCAGCGGTAGAAATAGCGGCAGATAGGACATAATTATCGGCAGAATAGAAGGCAGAATAGGCGGCAGAACTGGAAGGAGAATAGGAGGCATAATTATCGGCAGAATAGGAGGCAGAGTGTTTAGCAGAATGTGCAGCATCTTCTAACTCTTTGTCCGTTATTTTTCCCTCTAACCAATCCAATCTTGCCTCGATGGCCAACCTTGGTCGCTTGTCGTTAGGCAATTCTTTTTCAAAAATATGTAGTGTGGAATAAGCAAAATCACAGGCCATTAAATAAAGTATGCGATCTGAAAAAATACCACTTTTGAAAACAACCGGCATTCTTGAACCAGTACACTCAAGATACCCAATAGCACCTCCAAATGATTTAAAAATATCTTTATCAAATAACTTCAAACATTCATCTAGATACTTATTAATAATTCGTACAGTTAGCTTATTTACTAGATAACTGAGTTTGTATGTTTTAGAAATATCGAGATTTAGTTCATCACAAAAATCTTTAATTCCATACTCACATAATCCTATTGCACGGGCATCATTAAAGTTAATAGTTTTTTTAATATAAATCGAATGATTCTTTTTATTAATCTCCCGTTCTGCAAACAAAATGGAGTTTTCACGTCCCATTGATTTAAACTGCTTTGTTGATAAATGATAAGAACCGTTTTTATTACTAAATAAAACATAATCGTCTTTAAATGTTACTTTCATATTATCACCGGCAGCTTTCCTAAAAGAACACACTGATAAGGTTTTGGCGGCAAAACCCCGTTATACCTAAAATAAAAATTATTAGTCACAACATTCCACCAAACATTCAAAGAGTAATAGTCGTCGGGAGTGTCGCCTACTCCGAAATAATCCCTTAATGCACTCATAATTTCTCACCTATTAATTTATTAATAATCCATATCACCAGTGAAAAAATAACATACGCCGAAAGATAAAAAAACACGTATAAGGCGATTGCAGTTAATACGTCTTTCATTCTGCACCATGCAATTTAATATACTCACGCCATTCAATATGGAGTTTCTCCCACTTTAGAAACTCTTTAAATTTTTCGTCACCACTACCCCAATCAAAAGCATAACTAACATAATCCATAGGTCGCGACCTCCCAAGAAATTCTTCTAGGAATTCTTCCCCTCTAAGGTCAAAGTTAGTTTTAAATGCTTCAAAAAGATTTCTATCTTTTAAAAACTTAATAAATTTATCTTCTGCGTCTTTCATTCTGCACCATCCTGTTTGATAAAATCCTGCCATTTATAGTGAATCGCGCGCCATTTTTCCTCCTCTCTCGCATTTTCTTCCTCGCTCGAATTTTCTTCATCGCTCGCACAATCCCAAGAAAAAGCATAGAGGATGAAATTACGGGGTTCTGTAGATTTAATCCAAGCTTCAAAAGAAGCAAAACCATCGCCTCCCCTGATATTCACAAAGTTAGTTTTAAATGCTTCAAAAAGATTTTTATCTTTTAAAAACTTAATAAATTTATTTGCCGCATCTTTCATAATCTCTCTCCATCCTGTTTGATAAAATCCTGCCATTTATAGTGAATCGCGCGCCATTTTTCTTCCTCTCTCGCATTTTCTTCCTCGCTCGCATGGCCCCGAAAAAAAGCAAAGAGGGTGAAATCACGGGGGTTAGCAGATTTAATCCAAGCTTTAAAGACAATAAAACCATTGTTTCCCCAGCTATTCACAAAGTTAGTTTCGAGTTCTTCCAAAACTCCCTCCTCTTCCAAAAAACTAATAAATTTATTTTCTGCGTCTTTCAATTTTATCTCCCGATAATTTAATAAGAAAACATTTCAGCGAAAAGAGAATTACACAAGTCCCGAGTATAAAAATCCAGCACACCGCGATTGAAGTTAATAAGTCTTTCATTTTACACCATCCAATTTAATATACTCGTACCAACTAAGGGCAATTTCTTGCCATCTTTTGTAGTCACCACTACTGTAGTCACCATCGGGACACCAAACAAAAGCAAGCGTAATATAACCTTGTGGCAAGGTTGTCGCCGTAAAATCTTCAAAACTACTTTTCGAACAAAGACGACTGTTAAACTCTTCAAAGACACCTTTCTCTTTCAAAAAATCAATAAATTTATTTTCTGCATCTTTCATAATTTCTCACCCATTAATTTAATAATAATCCACTTAAAAAATAAATAAACAGCATATGCCCACAAATAGAAAGCCGCGCACAACGCAATGGAAGTTAATATTTCAGTCATAGTATTTCATCCTCAACCCCTTCTCCGTTATCCACTTTAGAAAAATAAAGGAAATCTTTATCCGACTCACTAAAATAAACTAAAGGTAAAAACTCCGGCGGTGCCTCTAAGTGATCCCTTAGAAATTCCCTTATGGCCTCTTCCCGCGCATAGATCTTTTCTCTCCCCCTCACTACTTTACTGGCCTCTACTAATTCCTTAATCGTCACCCCGTGCCACTCCTCTAACATATCTAATTTATACCCTGGTAATTTAGACAGGGGTGAGTTCATCTCTAGTTCAAGATCTTCTCTGGCCCCTTCCTTTCTTTTTCTTATGTGCTCCACTACTTGTTTCATAGATAGCGGTATTCCACTCATATACATATCGTACTTAATTTGGGAGTGAACCATTCTAAACTCTCCCCCTTCCTCTTGTAAGTTACCAAACTCTCTGAGCCACTCCCCAAATTGCTGTACCACTTTCCCCTCGGGATCTTCTAATTGCTCTACTAAACTTGTTATTAGTTCTGGATTCATCACCTCTTTCAGAGGAGTGTGTCCGGTTTCTATACATAGAAATCGCCTCTCGTCGGGCACCATGATTGGAATTGATTTGGTTTTATTACTAGTAATAACTGTGGAGGCGAAGTTGATAATAGTTCTAGCTCTAATGCCTTTCCCTTCGACACTAATCACATCATTACTAAAGGCCTTTAGCCGATCATTAACTTCCGCCTTGGCCGAAGGCCCTTCCTCTTCCCTAATATCTATTTCCTCAATTAATACAATTCTCTTTTCGTCATAACAATCGTTGAATTCTTTTTTAGTTAAACTCCTCGGGGCGGTGGCGTGGTTGTGTCTTCCCACCATGGCGGCGCACAAACTATCCCCGAAAATAGATTTACCAATACCCTGTTTACCGCAGAGAACTAGTATAACCTGCGAACGTCTACTGAAAGTGGCGTGGTATAACCAATGCAGTGCTTCCAACTTATTTTGAGGTATTGGGAAAAGGTGGACGAGAAACATATCTAAAATCGTCGGTATGACCAACTTCTCCGCCTTAATTTGAGGTTTCGATATCCAAATGGGGGGATTGTATCGGTTTATCTCAAAAATCTCTCTGCCGGTCATTTTATCAACCGTCGCAGATACCTGCATACCTGGTTGAATCTGGGGGTTATAAGTCTTAAAGGCAGGTATTGCGGATAACCTTAATTTATCTAAGCTCATACCAAGTACTTCACTCTTCACTGCTGCTAAATAAAACTTAGCATCCATTACAACCGTCATGCCGGTTCGACTATCTACAAAAGAAAAGCCTCCGTGGTTGTCATGTATTGGCGTGATGTATTCAGTAACCCAATCTAGAACCTCTGTGGGAATTTCACGAACCTTGGCCCCGGCCAGTATTAACTCAACCAGCGAATCTAAGTCCTTATAGTGCTGGATTAAAAATGGGAGTAGTTCGGATTTACTTAAAACGGAACTTATCTTTTGATGGACATAAGTTTTCTCTTTGAAGCTGGACATAGTGGAGGTTTTATATTTAGTGCCTCTTCTCTCCACGCCAAATTTTAATGCGATGGTATCTAAATTCATTTTTAGGTTCCTGGTTTAGGTAAGTAAAATTTTAGTAACACCTTCCCAGTGGTAAAGGCGGACAGGGGAAAAGTGTTGGAACACTCCACCCCCCATCACTAAATTTACTTTCCAGGAATATTCTTTCTATCAACCTGAAACTTTACTGTCAATTGCAATTAAATATGTAGGTAAAAAGAAGGGAGGAATTTGGCCCCAAAAAGAGAGGGGAAATATAACCCAAAAAATAAAAGTCATTTCACACTCAAAAATTTAAGATAAATATTTTGGAATACGCGAATGTGTCACTTGGCAAATCGCCGCACGTAAAGAAAATTTTTATTTATTTTTTAATCCTAAACCTGGTTTAAGGGTTAAGATTTACATTCAATACATACGCGCGAAAACCCTGTACAGGTCGTGCCGACCGCCCGTACAGGGCAGTTTATCACGTGATTACAATAAGTAAAGAAGAATATTTTTCTTTTTTTTGGTAGGTCAAAAAGAAAAGACGCAGTTACTTTTTTTTTTTTTGAAATTTTTTTTTTTTTTTTTTTTTTCGAGGAGGTGCGCATATATTTTCAAAAGTCGTATTTGACACCATAAAAGCAATATGCTAACTTGTAGTCAACAATCGTTGAATACAAGCTTACCCAAAATCCGGTTATTTTTACATTTTCACTACCTTTTTGGCCCCTGAATTAGTATGGTTTTTCATGCGTATTTTGAGGCTCTTTTTTGATCTAATTTTAACCCTTCTTTTGACCTATGTTTTGGCGGATTATTTGGCCTTAAAAAAGGAGTGCGAATTGCTAAAGAAAGAGCGTCAAAAGGCGGTGGAAATTTCTAATAAGTTGGCGCAGGAACTACTAAAGAAAAACCCCAAGAAGCTATTTGAATTAATCCACCCTTAGTTAAAATTAAATTGTTTTCAAACCCCCCAACAGATTGCTAAATATATAGAATATGACTTTAAAAGTTTTAAGTTTATGTGACGGCCTATCGGGTATTTCTCTAGCATTTAATAAATTAGGTATAGAGGTGGAAGTACATGCCGTGGAAACGGATCGCCAGGTGGGGGCGTTGGCCGACTTTAATGTACAGGTAGTGCGTTGGAAGAATGATGTTAATTCCATCACGGAGTCCGACATAGTGGCGCACGGCCCTTATGACTGGGTTGTGTTTGGTAGCCCATGCCAGAGTGTTTCTGTGGCGGGCGATGGTTCGGGATTAAATGGAAGCTCCGGTCTGCTTATAAAGTGCATGGAGATATTAAAACTCTGCCAGAAACACAACCCCTCTTTAAAGTATATTATTGAGAATGTTAAAATGAAGAAAGAGTTCTACTCTCAATTTGTATCTTTAATAGGGCACGAGGCAGTGTTGATAAACGCCGCCTTAGTTTCCGCCCAGAAACGGGAGCGGTATTATTGGTGCAATTTTTCCGTACCCCAACCTACAGATAGACGATTATTATTAAAAGACGTACTGGAATCCACTCCGGATAAAAGTATGATCTTCTCCCCTGGGGAGTTTGACCAAATACTAAACTCTAGGGTTTGCCTAGATGACTCAGAAATTAAGGGAGTCACCTTAAAAGACCATATAATTAAATCACAAAAGCAAGTTGTCTTTGCCTACTCTTCCTCTAGCAGGGCATGGGGTATAGACAGGCGCTCCAATATTTCAGGGAAGGCCAACACTCTTGCCACAGGTAGTGGAGGGAGTTCGGGGAATAGATCTATAAACGGAGTGGCCAATATTTCCCCCACGGGAATAACTCTTAGAAAACTCACAGTGAGAGAGTGCGCCAGACTTCAAACCATACCAGATTGGTTTCATCTTAACCCTGTGAGTAAAACCCACGCGTATAAGGCCATTGGTAATGGTTGGTGTACCGAAGTTATTATTCACATACTAAGGTGCGGCCTGCATCCGGTAGATCTATGATTGATATTGACCCACTGGATTACCCCTTTGTCACAGACGGTCATATTTATGCCACCCAAGTAGTTAGTGGGGAGATCCCCGCTTGCAAATTTGTAATAGGGGCCTGTAAGAGATACTTCAAAGATTTTAACAACCCCACTTTCCGCTTTGATTTAAATAAAGCGGAAAGATACTTAAGACTCACTCAAAAATTTAAGCATGTTAAAGGTAAGAATTGGAAGACTGAAAACATAACCTATGAGCCGTGGCAATGTTTTGCCTTTATGAATATTGCTGGGTGGGTGGATATCAGAACCGGCGAGAGAAGGTTTAGAGTAGCTCACTTAGAATTTCCCCGAGGGAATGGAAAAAGCTTACTCGCCTCCCAGGCCGTACTATATTTTCTAGCGTTAGATAACCCTAAAGGGAATGAGATTTCCTGCGCCGCAACCAAGACCGATCAGGCGCGGATTGTCCTAGACTCTTCCCGTGCCATGGCCAAGGCCTGCCCCAAATACCTAGAGTCCACCGGAGTGGAAGTATTGGCCCACAAGATAATCCACGATAGGTCTAACTCTTTTGTCCGTGCCCTATCTAGTGATGATAAATCTTTAGATGGGCTTAACGATATACTTTGCGTCATTGACGAATTACATGCGGTATCTACAGAGTTGTTTGAGGTTATTTCCTCCGGCCTTTCTAAGCGTAATGACTCGCTCCTATTAACTATCACCACTGCCGGAAGGTCGGTGGAATCTATTGGGTATTCTCAATCTTCCTACGCCAAGAAAGTGGCAATGGGAGAGCACCTAGACGAACAATTTTTCTCCTTAGTATATACTGTGGATGAAACTGATAATATCCACAGTGAGAGAACCTGGAGAAAGGCAAATCCCAATTACGGCGTTTCAGTAGATCCGATTACTTTCCATGCAAAATCTGAAAAGGCAAAAATAACTCCGAGTGACTTACCTAACTTTAAAACTAAACATTTAAATATTTGGGTATCTGAAGCCAATGCTTATTTCGATTTAGCTAAATGGGATAAGTGCGCCAATGAAGAATTAACATGGGAGTCTGTAAGTGGCCTTAGATGTTTCGCTGCGGTGGATTTATCTTCTAAGGTGGATTTAACTTCTATGGGGTTTTTATTTCGCATACCTTATAAAACTGCCTTAGGTGCGGATAAGTTTAAATACAAATTTCTAGAGAAGTCATTCATACCAGAAGTGCGGATAGAAGAATCTAACAACGTACTACTCGCCAACTGCCTCGGCTCTGGACACCTCATAGCTACTAAAGGGGAGGCGATTAGTTACGACACTATTGAAAAGGAATTTATCGCCTCAGTGAAACCTTTAAAACTTAACTCCGTTTTCTATGACCCGTGGAACGCCACTCAATTTGGTCAAATATTAGTGGCCAAGAAGTTCGACGCTCAAGAATTTAGAATGACCACTGCAAATTTTTCGGAGCCAATGAAGACTTTAGATGCGCTGATTCGTGAAGGTGAGTTTGAACACAACGGAAGTCCACTATTACGTTGGTGCGTGGGAAATGTCGTGGCCAAGGAAGATGCGAACGGGAATGTATTCCCTCGGAAGACTCACGAAAAATTAAAAATTGACCCCGTGATAACTCTTCTTATGTGTCTGGCCGGTTGGGTGAAGGAAGAAGATAATAAGTCCGTTTACTCTTCTCGCGGAATTCGTACAATTTAGCACTTGTCATAGTGGGTTAAAAATTCTTAACATAGAACTACTATGGCAAAATTATTAGACTTCAAAATGAAAGCGCGTACTCTTCAGATAAGTAATAAATCGGTCACTAAGGCCGAGATTGTTATGTACGGTCCAATCGGATCTAGTTTCTGGGAGGAGTCCATTTCAGCTAAACAAGTTTCGGACATTCTAAAAGACCTACCCGATACGGTTAATGAAATATCCTTAAGAATAAACTCTCCAGGTGGAGATGTGTTTGAGGGGATTACAATTTACAATCGACTTAAGCAACACAAAGCAAAAGTAATTTGTCACATAGACGGTATGGCGGCTTCTATTGCCTCTATCATTATACTGGCCGCTGACGAGATTATTATTGGTGAAGGCGCACAAGTAATGATTCACAAGCCATGGACTTTCGCAGGCGGGAACGCCAACGATTTAGAAGCGATAGTTAACCGTCTGGACGATGTGGAAAACCAACTCATTGGTATTTACATGAAGAGAACCGGCATATCACGTTCTGATTTAATAGATATGTTATCCAAGGAAACTTGGTTCGACGCTGACCAAGCAATTGAAAATAAATTTGCTGATAAGAAGTCGGAGGAAGAAGCAATACCAATCGCCGCCTCTTTATTAGAGGGATGTGTTTGGATGAAAAAGAAACCACTTAATGCGAATAGCGCAGAGAAAGTGGCAATGGGTAAAGCAGTAGAATTGACTGGGAATTTAAAGAGTTTTTTAGCTCGCAAATAGCGTAGCGACTCTGGGATTAAATATTAATTTTTATAAGGGGATCGTATGACTGAAGTAGAAAAAATGGAAGCAAGATTATTAGAAATCATTGCTGCGCTAGAAGGTATCACTGCTGGAACTTTAGGCGACAAAGAAGTAGAACAATTAAATGTTCTTAATGATGAAGCCACTGCATTAACAGCTAAAATTGAAGCAGTAAAAAAAGCTGCTGCAATCACTGCGTCTGCGTCTGCGTCTACTCGTAAGACAGGCCCAGCTTCAACTTCAGCTAAACCTAATGAAGTTGTAGTTATCGGAAACAAAAGAGAAGACATTAACTTTGGTTTCGAGTCTGCTGGACACTATGTTAAAGCGATTAAAGATTCTGCTTACGGAAATGTTGATCCACGTTTGAATAAATTCATGAACGCTTCTCAAAATGAAGGTTCTGGAGAAGCTGGCGGATTTCTAGTTCCTGCTGATATGAGACAAGAAATTCAAAAGAAAGTAATGGGAGATGAATCTTTACTTCCACTTACTAAACAATTCAAAACTAATTCTAACAGAGTTGAATTGCCAATTAATGAAGTAGCGCCATGGGATTCTACTGGATTCCAAGCTTACTGGGAAGGCGAAGAAGTAAGCCATACCGAATCTAAAACTAAGTTTGGTTTGTTTGATGTTAAATTAAATAAGCTTACGGCTTTAGTAAAACTTACTGACGAAATTTTAAGCGACACAAGCTTAATTGAATCTTATGTAAGACAAGAAGCTCCAAACGCTTTAGTACACAAAATTAACTCTGCAATTATCAGCGGTGACGGCGTTGGGAAACCAGCGGGCTTTTTAAGTTCTGCTTTCAAAATTAAAGTATTGAAAGAAGGCGGACAAGCGGTTGACACGGTTTTATTTGAAAACATTAACAAAATGTTTGGCCAATTATTACCAAGCTCAGTAAGTAAATCTTTCTGGTTAGTTAACCCAGCGGTTCTTCCTCAACTTCGTTTGATGAAGTTCACTGATAACTCTCCAGTTTATATCCCAGGTATGGGTGGAGTTGGAAGCCTAGCTTCTGCACCACACGGATACTTAATGGGTTTACCTATCAGAGTTCAAATGGCAGGAGTTAAAGCTCTTGGTGACGAAGGGGATATTTCACTTGTTGATTTATCTTACTACCACTCATTAGTTAAAGTTTCTGGCTTTAAGTCTGAAATCAATCCTTGGTTATACTGGGATAAAGATGTTCAAGCATTAAAGATCCAAACTCGTATTGGCGGCGGAGTTCCTTACAAAGCTCCAGTTACTACTGAATTTGGTTCGTTCAATATGTCTGCTTTTATCACTCTCGAAGATAGATAATAGCTAAAATTTCCGAAGGTAGTCCTCTCTCCTACCTTCGGAATTATAAATTGAGGGATTAGAATTTAACATTGGAGATTTTTTATATGGAAAACCTACTATCAGAACAAACGGCAATTAAACAAGTAATGGCACCTGTAGATTTAAATACTGCCGCCGTTACTGGAGCTAGAATTAAATTAGAAAAAGGCCACAGAATCGCGGCAGTACTTTCTATGGGAACTTCTACTGCGGCAGTGGTGGAAGTTACTCTACGTCAGCACAACGCAGCTTCTGCTGGGACTTCTAAAGATCTAGTTGGCAATAAGCCACACTTCACTAAGTCTGGAGCAGAAACTTCATTCACTAAAGTGGAGCAAGTAACTGCTCTTGCGTTGAAAGATGTTTCTACTCAATTCGCATCTAACGGCGGAATTCTTGTAGTAGAAGCGAGTGCTGAAGAATTAGATATTAACAATGGGTTTGCTTGGTTTTCTATCGACATTGCAGACACTACGGCAGCTAAACTAGGTTCAGCAGTGTATCACTTACACGATATGAAATTCCAACCTGCCTTCAGCGAAGTTGTTTAATTTCAGCTTGTAGGTGTGTTAGCTCCTTTTCGCACCACAAGAGTTTTTATTTTGTCTTAGGGAGGTAGAGATACCTCCCTTTGTTTATGAGAGGTATTTATGAAACATGTTAAGTTCAACACAGACGCTTTTTACAATGGAGAACTCCTTGCAAAAAGAAATGAAATATTAAAACTAGAAGATGACTTCGCTAATCGCTGGATTAGAAGAGGCCACTCAGAAGTTAGTGGGGAAGTAATCGAAGCACCCACATTAGATGAGGAGATAATTTTAACTCCCGCCATTCCAGTTAAGGAAGTAATCGAAGCACCCACATTAGATGAGGGGATATTTTTGGAAACCGTTATTTCGGTTAAGAAAGGAAATCAAAAGAAATTAGAAGCTATTAAAAAGAAATTAGAAGCCAGCAAATAGTAGGTGTGTAGATGAGCATAACTTCTAAAATAAAAAAGATATTTAGTAGAGGTAAATACCAAGCCACGGAGCCTAGATCTCCTAGGAGTTTGTACTCATACTCAGGGGGATCGGAAGTAACTCCAGACTCAGCACTACAAGTCTCCGCCTTCTACCGTGGGGTGAACTTCATCTGTACCCAAATAGCTAAATTAGAGTGGCAAGTTAAAGACCAAAAAAGACGACCGATTAAAGATAACCTATACCGACTTTTAAACACTAGCCCGAATGAAGAGATGACCGCCTTCAATTTTAAAACTTGGTTAGTATCCCAGGCGATCACTGCCGGAAACGCTTACGCTGAGATTGAAAGAGACACCGCAGGAAGAGTTAAATATCTTTGGCCAATTGAAACTTGTGATGTATGCCCGACTAGAACCGTATCAGGAAAATTAGTCTACAGAATAATCGGTGGATCTTCCCGACAAGCTGCCGATGTTTACCTACAACCAAGAGATGTACTTCACATAAGAAGTCCACTCACATTCGGCGGGATTTCTGGAATAGGAGTTATACCCTACGCCACGGAAATCTTGGGAATAAGTTTAGGTGGGGATAAGTTTGCAAATTCTTTAATGGCCAACGGCGGTAGACCGAGTGGGGTTTTAAGTTTCGAAGGGGCGCTTGATGACGAGGCTTACGAGAGAATTAAAGAATCATGGAAAGAGTCTCACGGTGGGCGCAAGTCTGGCGGCGTGGCAATCCTAGAGGAAGGTGCAAAGTACACCGCAATTTCTTTCGACCCACAAGTAATGCAATTTATCGAAACTAGAAAATTTAACGTAATTGAAATCTCCCGATTTTTAGGAGTTCCTCCTACTAAGTTATATGACACAGAAGCTGCAAGCTACGCTAACCAAGAACAAAGTGCGTTGGAAGTAGTGACGGATACTTTAGATTCTTGGGCCAAGAACTTAGAATCTGAAATAGATTTTAAACTAATCAATGACTACTCTAGAAGCACCCAATTAGATTTGTACGGAGTGTTCAGAGGGGATATGTCTTCTCGTGCCACTTACTTCCAAAAGATGATGCAAGCAGGTGCCATCACACCTAATGAGATACGAGAAAAAGAAGGTATGCCAGGATACGAAGGCGGAGACAGATTTTTTATTGCCTCCAACAATTTCACACCTACCGATAGATTAGATGAAGTGATAGACGCTCAAGTAGCGCCCGCTCCAACCCCTCAACCCACAGTGGACCCAAAAAAAGAAGGCGCTAAAGATACTATAGAAGAAGATAAGAATTTGGCCTTGGCCACTATTGAGTATTTAAAAACAAGAACTAAACATAACTAAACTCGCTTTGCGCGTAGTAGGTTAGGTAGAATTGAAGAACGAAGTAATCATTGCACTTATAGCCTCTCTAGTAGAGGAACAAACTAACCTATGTTTTAGTTCATCCGAGTTCAAGCAAGGGCTTAGAGGTATCCGAGGCCCTAGAGGTTTCGACGGTACAGACTTCGACTTCGAAGAATACAAAGGCAGGATAAATTCCCTAGTCACTGACCACATAGAGTCGATCAAAAATTCCCTAAAATTAAAATACTGTGACTTAAATGAATTCGAACTAAAGGCTTTACGGGGTGAGGACGGAGATGGATTCGACTTCGATGAAAGCAAAGAGAAAATAACTAAAATAATTGCCGACCACATCGAAAGTATTTCTGAGAGTTTGAAATTAAAATTCTCTGATTTAAGTGGAGATGAGATAGGTCTTCTCCGCGGTCCCAAGGGGCGGGACGGAGATGGATTCGACTTCGATGAAAGCAAAGAGAAAATAACTAAAATAATTACCGGCCACATCGAAATTATTTCTGAGAGTTTGAAATTAAAATTCTCTGATTTAAGTGGAGATGAGATAGGTCTTCTCCGTGGTCCCAAGGGGCGGGACGGTAGGGACGGCTTAGAGGGGCCTCACGGAAAAGACGGTAAGGATTTCGTATTTGCAGAAACCCAAGGTGAAATATCCACATTAGTCTCTAACTATATTAATGAAATTAAAAGCGATTTTAAGTTAAAAATTTCTGACCTAAACGAAGAAGAGTTATTAGCTATACGCGGACCTCGCGGTCAGAGGGGAAAACAAGGTAGAGACTTTAGCATAGAAGAAAATGCAGATACAGTTAACGCCCTGATTATTGCCCACATAACTACTGTTAAAGAAGATCTTAAATTAAAGTTCTCAGAGTTAAGTGAAGAGGAGCGAGAGTCTCTCAAATTAAAGTTTCAAGATTTAACAGAAGAGGATAGATATTCTCTCAAAGGCCCCAGAGGCCAGAGAGGTAGACAGGGGCGAGATGGAAAAGACATAACCCCCGAAGACGTGCAAACAGTAGTAGAAAAAAATAAAGATTTATTAAAGGGAGAAAGAGGCCCGCTTGGGCCTAGAGGTATTCCTGGAATATCTGGGAGTAATGGGTTTTCGGTTCAAGGCCCTAAGGGGGACAGCGCCCCTATAATAACCGGAATAAGAGTAGAGGAAACTGTTTACGATGAGTTGAGTCTGGAGTTTGATTTCTCCGACGGGCACACCCTGATTACAAATAAAGTGCAAATGCCTACTAAAAAATTGATTTCCCACAGCACCATTTATACAGGTTCAGGGGGAGGAGGATCTACTACACCCACGAGTACCTATGAGGTGAAAAATGTAGCGTCCTACACCATACAAAACTCAGATATCACCCTAGAAAATACCTACCCCGGGGCCACCTTCTACCTACCTGCTGCGCCCACACTGGGCCAAGAGTTTAGAATACTCAGCGGCACTTCTCTAGGGAGTTTAACCCTAGATGGGAACGGTAAGAATATAAACGGGGATGCTTCACTAATATTAATTAACTACGATTCTGCTCCAGTACAATACAACGGAACTCAGTGGAGAATCTTGTAATGACATTTACAAAACTTAAATTAATAAAGACAATGGACTTGGAGGATTTATGCTAACCCCTGCGATTGTAGATTTAAATATATATATGGGCGCAAACTTTGACTTTGATTTTCAAGTTTTCGAAGCTGACGGAGTTACAATAAAAAATCTGCAAACAGAAGGGTACACCAACCCCGTGGCAAAAATGAAGAAGTTTCCCACTACGGATATTTCAGACGTTATTGACTTCACCTCGGCGCTTGTGGCGAATGTTGTAACTATCTCACTATCTTTGGCCGACACTTCTACAATACCCGTACAGTTAGATGTTAAGTCAGCTTTCAGACCTACAATATATATCTACTCCCTAGACATAACCGACCCAGGTGGGAAGGTACAAAGATTGGCATACGGTATAGCTAGCGTAATTGTAGGAGTGTAATGACCATAGTTATAGTTAATACAAATCCCGTTAAAGTTTTGGCCAACCAAGAATCGACTGTGATTAAAATTGCGGAAGGTCCGAGAGGGGTGGGGATTCCTACGGGCGGAAGTACTAATCAAGTATTAAGAAAAGTTTCTAACACAGACTATGACTTAGAGTGGGTCAACGCTTTTACACCTAGTCCCACATACGTCATTAAAAATATCCCTACATATACCGTAGTTAACACTGACGGATCGCTAGAAAACAATTATCCAGGGGCGACGTTTTTACTAGAGGCCTCCCCAAGCACAGGGAGAGAGTTTATAATTTATAATGGCACCCTTGCCGGTGGCCTAACTATAAACGGGAACGGCAAAAATATAAACGGAGAAGCATTACTATACTTAATAAATTACGATTCTGTTAGGCTTCAATTTAACGGAACACAATGGAGAATATCGTGAAATCTAAATTTTTTCTTTTTTGTTTTTTAATCATACCTGACGTTAGGGCGGCATACCTGAGTGGTACGCAGGGCATTATACCTGACTCCTCCCCTTCGGCTTCCACCTCATTAGTTAACCCAATTTTGATCGGGGGGAAAGACGCTTCTGGGGCCTTAAAGAGCTTACCGCTATCGGCAACGGGTTTAAAAATTGACGGTTCAGGCTTTACGCAAACGGTTTATTCCGCATCACTACCGCTCCCTTCAGGCGCATCAACCAGCGCGCTGCAATCTTCTACTAATGGTTTATTACTAGATATAAAAGACAACACAAGCGCAATAGTTCTACCGCTCGGAGAGGTTGCCGATTTTATTTTACCGAACAGTGTTGTAGGCGTGGGAGTGTTAGATAAAACAACAGGAGATAATCAGCGATTACACTCTAGAACTGCAACGGATCAAATTGTTTCAACCGATAAATTATTAGAAACAAAATCTTTATTAGTTGGGAAAACTTCTGGGAATATTTATAAAGATATTTTAACTGATAGCTCAGGCCGGTTAATTGTGGAAACATCAACGCCGTCCGCCTCACTTGCTACAACAACTCTGCAATCAAACGGCAATGCCTCTTTGTCCGCAATCGACGGCAAACTCCCGTCAACACTCGGGACAAAAACAAAAGCAAACTCACTTGCGGTAACGCTCGCCTCTGACGAAAATGCTATTGTTGTATCTGGTGCTGCTGCTGCGGGAGCTACTCCGACAGTGCCGCCCGTTTCAGTTTCGGGCATTGATGGCGGGGGACTAAAAAGACATTTACTAACCGACACATCTGGAAAATTGCAAACCGACCTAAGCTCAATTGGCGGGACAGATTTAATTTCTGGTCAAAGAAGTGCTGCTCTAAGCATTCCGGTAACCCTATCAAATGAAAATATAAATGACTTATTTGTCACAGGAGCATCCGGCTTAACTACGACAGTTAATAATATTTTACCAGAGGGCGCGACGGCTTCAACGGGATTAGATTTAACCGGATATAGAAGTGGTAACGTGCAAGTTGTTTCGACCGCCACAGGTGGGACAATAATTTTTGAAGGAAGTAATGATCCCACGAATAATTTTCAATCGATCCCGGTTTTTAATCAAATTACTTTGTTGGGAACAATGTCAACTACTGCGATTGCTTTAACATCATCGGCAATTTCTTATTCTTTTGCGATTAAATTTAGATACATTAGGCTAAGAATCGCAACGACCGCGACTGGCGGTACTGTGCAATCAGTCTCCCTTTTCAGTCGAGCACCTTGGGTTGACGGTACCCTTGTCCCAAGGAACAACTCCGCCCACTCCGTTGCATCCCCAGGCAACGCGCCTTTAAGGGTTGCGGGGCGAGTAGTGACAACACTAGACACCACTCTTGCAAATAACGATGTTTCAGATTTCATGATGACCACGGCAGGGCAATTAATTACAAAAGATTTTGGTTCGCGAGAAAACGATTGGACAGCAATTTCTAATTCAACGGGGATCGTGAACACAACAACAGCGGTCACGCTAAGAGCAGCGGGCGCAGCGTCAATTAAAAATTGTTTAACTAATTTAGTTTACTCGCATGACGCTCTCGGTGCGCCAACTCATTTAGTAGTGAGAGATGGTGCAACGGGAACTGTTGGCTTAAGACTGCGCTTGCAAACTCCGGCAATTGAAGCGCAGCTCATTACACTGCCAACGCCTCATTGCGGTAGTTCTGCAGCGCTCATGGAAATTGCAACAGAGACAGCAGTCACTGGCGGGATTTATTACAGTGCTTCTGGTTATCAGGCACTATAAAAAAGAGGTTTTATGAATTACGTATTAGTTGAGATAGATTACGAGAACACCACAGCGGTCATTATCGTTGCAGGGGAAACACTCTCCGTCGAACTACCTGACGATCCAATAGAGTCCCAAATCGCGGCAGCTTGCGAGGAAAGAGCGTTAGTATATTTGGAGACAAATAGATGAGAGTTTTAATTTTAATTTTAATTCTACTAGTAGCTTCTTGCTCAAGCAAGCGAGTGATGAAAAAGTGTGAGCCTATAAATTCCAATGTTGGATATTTGTACGAATGTGAGGAGCTATAATGTTAGTAACACTAAACGAGACAAAGGCATATTTAGGTATCACTCTCACAATGACTGAGTTTGACTCATTCCTCACCCAACAAGTAACTCTCCTATCAAACGCCATTGAGGGATACTGCGGGAGAAAATTTGGGCTTGCCACTTATATCCAAACTTTTTACGAAGATGAAATGGATATTGATTCTAAACACCCCACTAAGCTACCTCTCTACCACTACCCCATAACTACAATAACCAGTGTACTAGAGGGAACCGCTCCAGAAACTACCGCCAATACGACCTATCGACTTCACCGACCTTCTGCCACTCTCACCAACACTACAGGTTGGTTTAATGGCGGAAACGTACAGGTAACTTACGAAGCCGGTTACGCATCTATCCCAGAAGTTCTTAAGCAAGTCGTTTATAGTTTGGTTCAACAGGCCTATAACAAAAAAAAGAATGGCGTTACTTTAGATTTCGGAAACGATGTGCAAAGTATTTCCATCCCTGGGGTTATGAGTATTGCCTATGACTATTCACTTCAAAACAACGACAGAAAATCTACTTATGGAATGTACCTAAGTGGATACTTAAATGTATTAAATATCTACCGCTCGGAGCGAAGAATGGTTGGCTCCCCTAGGATAAAATATGTCAATTGATCTAGGCGGGGCAATGGCCTTGGCGCTATCCCTGAGTGCCAGACCTATGACACTTCAAAGACCCTCTGAGGAAGCTTGGAATCCAGAAGAGATTTTAGTTTCTACTTCCAACTACGCCAGAAATTTATCTACGCTAGAAGAAACTACAGTGGAGGGGAAAGAGTTCGTAATTTCTAAACAAACCTTAGACAATACGAATCACTTCACCACAATTAAAAAGGGAGATCTATTAGTAGACCCAGACTTGGGGGATATGTCCATTCACCAAATAATTCCTATGGTGGGAATTGGCGGGGAAATTCTGGCCTACCGAGTTCGTATAGCTTAGGGAGGTTGAAATGCTCACTGCCTCGATGAAAGTTAGCGTGAAAGAAACAGGAAAAGGCGCTCCCCTTTACAGCATTAATTCCGACCTAGCGGGGGAAGTAACTTTAGAAGCCCTATTCAAACATTTAAAAGAAACTTTAATAATAATCGCAGATCAAACACTACGCGAAGCCCAGGTAAACGGGTTTACTAAAAAACCTATACTAGTAGTAGATAACTCCGCCTCTAAGCCTCTAGAGCAAGTTAGCCCAGTGGGTAAGATTCAATTTATTGCCCAAGTTCAATCAAGTAAACTTTTACTAGACGCCTACGATGCTATTGAATCGAGAACTAGAGTTGTGTCAGGCACCTACAAAAAATATAATTGGGTGGCCTTCAACGGATCTATAGTGGCCACTAGCAAACCTTCATTTGAGGCGTGGCTTAAAGTAAACAGTAATTTTAAATACCAAGATAGAATAAGATTTATAAATTTCGCCCCTTATGCTGCGAGACTAGAGAGGTTGGGGGTTAGGTTAGGTAAGGTAAGCCCCAGGAAGAAAACTCAAAAGAAAGATAGATTAGGCGCAAACGGCGGGGCCAAGTTTAGCAGTACTCTCGCCAACGGGGCCTATACACTTGCCGCGAGAGAGATAAGAAGAAAATATAAATATAACTCTGGGATTTATTTCCAATTTAAATTTGGGGACGCTATTGGCGCTTTCTCTGCCGCTCTCCCCGGACGTGCCGGTGGAACTCATTACCAAGGCGGGGCCTTAAAGGGAAAACCTTACCTCTACCCAACTATACTGATTAGTTTGAAGGATATAGGATTAACCGACAGTGACGTGAACAAAGGAATATTATGAGTTCATTAATAGTGAGAAATACAATTAAATCTTTCATAACGACTAACCTCCCTCTGGAGAAGTTAGTAGACCTAAGCGGAGAGTTCGACCACTTGAATGACTTACTTGCCCACAATAGAGTTACGGGGCAAATGAATTGGATAGGTATTCAATTCATAGGTAATTCAGAAACTACGACAAGTCTTAACGCCAACAATTCCGCCGGATGCTATCGAGAGTTGGGGACGATTATTTTAAATATAGTAGACGTTTCCCGTGTGGGAGTGGCCTCCAAAATATTACTAAGAGCGGAGATATGTAGAAATTTATTTAGAGGACGAAATATCTCAGGTATTAGGATTGAAGAAGTTTCACCTCCTAATTTTAGTGACGGTGCCACTTTAAATTTTGAGGGAAAGTACACCTCAGCAAGTATTTACATTGGATATGAATCAGACTTAAACTTATAACGTATTCCCTATCAGGAGGTTTTTATTAGCTCAAGCAATCGTGTTCGAATGGCGTTAATTACTGAAAGTGTTTTAGGTACTACTCCAGGTGCGGGTAATTTTAAAACAGTTAGATATGTTTCAGAGAGTTTATCTGGATCTCCAGAAACTACTGAATCAGAACAAATTAGATCTGATAGATTGGCGAGTGGCCAAGTTCTAACAGGGATTACACTAGGTGGGGATATTGCTTTTGAATTAGCAAAAGACACCACTTTAGACCTATTGATTGAATCAGCTATGCACTCGACTTTTTCTACTCACGTAGCAATTTCGGTGGATATGGATACTAACGCCACAACTAAAACTATTACTCGTGCAAGCGGTAGCTGGACCACTGACGGAATAGTAGTGGGGGATGTTCTAACTTTGGCAGGTTTCACAGGCGCAGAAAATAACGTGCAAGTAATGGTAGCAGAAGTAACTTCGACCACCGTGATTAAATATCTAGGCCCGGACACAATGACTACCGATGCAGCTTCTACAGGAACTACTTTTAAGAAGGCGGATAAAATTGCTATTGGCACCACTCAAAAATCTTTTTCAATCGAAAAGAAATTTGAAGATCTAACTACCAAGGCCTTAATTTACAAAGGTATGTTAGTTAACCAGATGCAATTGTCTGTAGCATACGGGGAAATTTTAAAAGGCTCGTTCGGATTAAGCGGGACTAAATACCTCCAGGCAGACGCCGCGATTGAAATGATTACCAACTTAAGAACTGTTGATGCTCCGGCCACTACCAATTCTTTGAACGGCTCTGTAGATATGCCTTTTATCGGGACGGATTTATCTGGGGTTTTATCTGAGAGTGGGTTCTGTATTCAAGCAGTAGACTTTACTTTGAATAACAACATGACACCACAAACTTGTATTGGAGAATTAACTTCAGTAGCTTACTCAAGTGGTACAGCTAGATTAGAAATAACAATCTCCGCTTACCTAGCAGATTCCAACTGGGAATTACTAGCTAAAAAATTAGACCAAACTCCTATGGCCATTGGATTCCAAGTTAAAAATGCTGACGGTTGGTATGCTGTCTATATGCCAGCGTTACAACTTTCTTTCCCAGACCCAAGCGTGGCAGGGGCCGATCAAGATATCGTTTTATCTATGGCCGGAGTAGGGAAAGTAGGAGCAGCGGGAGAATCTACTCTTTACATTATGAGATCTTAATAGATAGAATTTCCAACACACACAAGATACCTAAAGGGCCGAGTATTCGGCCCTTATTTTTTATTAATTAACGTGTGTTAAAGGGGTTTCTGTGAAGTCAAATTTAGATGTTTTTTTTAAGACGGATGAGAAGGCAGAGGTTGAGGGGATTTGGTTTATGGTTACAGATACCGCCGGATTTCTAGTAAAAAGATTTGGTGGAAAGAACTCCACTGCCGTTAAACATGCCTTGGCCCTTAAGTATAAACCATTCGCAAGACTAATTGAAAACGATTCACTACCCGAGGAGAAACAAGCGAAAATTCTTTCGGAAGTGTTTGTAGACGCGAGTGTTATTGGTTGGAAAGGAATCGAAATCGAAGGTGAAATTAGAGAGTTTAGTAAGAAAGATTGCATAGAATTATTCTGCAAATTGCCAGACTTATTCAAGGCAGTTTACGAATACGCCCAGTTAACTAGTTCGTTTAAGGAAGACTTGGGAAACTACTAGTCGGGTATGTAAAGTGGTCTAGTCGTTGGGGGGAGAGTCTCTCCAATGGTTACTACTACAAATTACTCGGTCAGGGATTTATAAAAGAAGAAGATAAAGAGCCTAAAGGTATGGAGGAATTTTCTGCGTACCTAGAAGCCTTTAGAGAGTTAGGAACTTGTAGACCTAGCGGAATGGGCGGTACGGGCTATATACCATTTACTTCAATAATCGAATACTCTAAGATTTACGATGTAGGTGAGTTTGAGGATTTTATTTATTTGATTCGAGAGATGGATAAAACCTACATAGATTTCGCTTCTAAGAAGCAAGAAAAGGGAGCAAAGCCTAATGCCACCAAACACACAAATCCGAGAAATAGTAGTAAGGGTGGACGCGGGTGAGTCTTCTGCTGCGTTAAAACGTATTGCCGAATCCATGGGGAGATTAAATAAGTCCACTGAAAAAACTGCTAACATATTAAAGAGTTTTCAAAATGCCTTCAACGCAGTTTTAGGGGCCTCATTCTTAGGGGTGGGAATTTCTAGCCTCACAGGTATTGCAGACTCCATGCAGCTAGTCGGGGATAGAATTAAAATCCTCACTGGGGATCAAGAAACCGCCAATATAGTATTTTCTGAATTGCAAAAAATAGCGGCCAGCACCAAACAAGATATTGTAGAATTGTCCACTACCTACTCTCGTCTAGCCGCCTCTACTAAAAACGCAGGTCTTAGTGCTGGAACTCTACTGGGAGTTACGGAAGTTCTTGCTAACTCTTTTAGGTTATCAGGCTCTACTGCCGAGGAAACCGCCGGAGCTTTGACACAGTTTACGCAGGCAATGTCTAGGGGTACTTTGAGAGGTCAGGAATTAAATTCGATCATAGCAGGGAATAGTACTTTAACTCAGGCCTTCGGAGAGGTGGCCAAAACAACCGGAAAATCAATCCAAGAATTAGCAGAGAAGGGGTACTTCACCACTGCAAAAGTTTTAGAAATATTGGCCGCCAATCAAGAAAGAATAAATAGTGGGGCCGCAAAACTGGGGCCTACTTTTGGGCAAACCATGACAGTCGCTCTTAATGTTTTTAAATCTGCCGTAGATGGGGTGAATAGTTCCTTGGGATTAAATAAAGGCTTCGCCGCAGCTATAGATGTGTTATTAAATAACATTCCAATTCTTGTAGGAGTTCTCACGGCCTTGGCCGCATCTACAATACCCCTCTTAGTTGTGGCGGTGAAATCCGCCGTTTTGGCTTTGGCCCCTTTCCTGATTATTAATCCCTATGTAGCGGCATTAGGTTTATTAGCTGGGGCGGTCGGTTACTTGGCAGCGACGTGGGAGACTAGTTCTTTAAAAGTCCGAGTAGCGGGCCTAGAAATAGTAAAAGCAGTTTTAGGCGTCTATATAAGCTCCATAGGTGTGTTCCAAAAACTCAATGGGATTAAGCTTGGTTTCTTTACGAACTTAGCGGAGGGGGCGAGAGATAGTATAGGCGTGTTAGATAAGTCACTGAAGGAAATCGATGCTAAGTTAGCAGCTTTCGAAGCAAAGAAATCGGGATTGGATACTACGATTGTAGTCCCAACCACGGCCCCTAAATTAGGGACTATAAAAGAACAAATCACTGCTTTGAACCTGGCCTTCGAGGGCGGGGGTATAAAAATAGAGGCCTACAATGCGAAGCTCTCTAAGCTAGAAGTACAAAGCCTGGGCGATAGACTCAAAGGCGGAACTATTTCCGCTAGAAAATTCCATGAGGAACTCCAGAAATTAGAGGTGGAAGGTTTGAGGAGGGAGTTTGATACTACTAAGCAAAGCGCAGAAGAATTTGAGAAAGCTTTGGCCAACCTCAAGTTACGACAATTAGAAGATGACTACGCCAGGTTAACTATCTCTGCGGAGGAGTATAACAGAAAACTATTAGAAATTAGCAACACAGTTTCTTCGAATACATTTGCCGCCGGGGCAGAATCCTACTTGAAACGAGTGGGTACTTTAGCTCAGGGCGTTGCGTCCACCGTGGATAAAGCGTTTGGCCATTTGGAAGATGCCATTTTTGAATTCACTAAAACTGGCGAGTTTAACTTTGCTAAATTCTCCCAGTCTATAATTGACGATATTAATAGAATGATTATTAGAACTGTAATTCTAGGGGGAATCCTGCGGGCTTTAGGGTTAGGAGAAGCCGCCCCCGCCGCCGGAGCCGCCGCCACCGCCATCCCTAAAGCCGACGGTGGGGTTTATGCTGGAGGGGAACTACAAAAATTTGCCCGTGGGGGAGTGGTGAACACTCCTACTTACTTCGCCAATGGCGGGGCCGGCGGAACTGGATTAATGGGAGAGGCCGGAGCGGAAGGGATTCTACCCCTTAAGAGAATGGGCGACGGTGGGTTAGGTGTAATGTCCAGCGGAAATACAACTGTTAATATCATCAACCAATCAGGCGCAAGTATAGAAACAAAAGAAACTCAAAATGAGGGCGGAGATAAAGTCATAGAAGTATTAATAACTAGCTCCGTAAAAAAGGGAATAGCTAGTGGGACTTACGATAAACAATTCTCAGACACCTACGGGTTGAGAAGAAAAGGAAATTAACCATGCCACAAACTTGGCCGAGCACCTTACAGGCAAAAATAAATGAATCGGGTTTCTCACGAAAGAAAGGTGACACCCTCCTACGTACTGAAATGGAAGTAGGTATAGCTAAAGTTCGCCGAAGATACACAAAAGGGATTAACGAATTAAGGGTAAGTATTTGGGTTACTCAAAGTCAATTTAATGACTTCGAAACTTTCTACGATACCACTCTGGCCGGAGGAGTACTTAGTTTTAATTTTGTAGACCCTATAACAAAAGCTACTAAAGTTTATAGATTTAAAGCACCTCCAGAAACCGACTACGTGGGAGGGGAAACCTTTGCCATTTCTATGACGTGGGAAGAAATACCAACTTAAGGAATTATGAGCAATCAAATATCAGCGCAATTAATGGCCCAATTTTACGGTCAAGTAAGTGACGACCCACTACTAACATTACTTACCATAACCCACCCGAGTATCACTACGGTTAGGCTAGTAAACGATATTGTAAATATTGTTTCTAGAGGTGACACCTACGTTGCCATCCCCTTTAAAATGACTCCCCCCAAGGATACGGAAGACGCTAGAAGAGAGGCGGAACTAACCTTAGATAACGTATCCCTAGAACTCGTAGATGAGCTTAGGGCCGTCACCACTCCTATGAGTGTCAAGGTAGAGTTGATCTTGGCCAGCTTACCAAACGTAGTGCAAGTCTCTTATGATGAGTTAAAAATAAGAAGTATTTCCTACGATAAAAATTCAATCCGCGCCACACTATTTATGGACGACTTTTTAAATACAGAAATGACTAGTGAAAAATACGGCACCGATCTCTACCCCGGGTTATTCTAATGAAAGAAAAAGATTACGCCCATTTAGTAGGCGTGCCCTATGAGCTTTTAGATTGTTGGGGATTAGTGAAAGAGTTCTACAAGATTATCTACAAGTACGAACTTAAAACCTACTACGAAGTTCCCACCTCCTCAGTGGAAGAAAGAGAAAAGATAATAAAAGAAAAAGAAAAAGAATTTAAAAAAATTTGTTTAACCAAGATAGTTTTCGGGGATATGATAACCTTTAAGGTTCACGGGGTGGAGTCTCACGTAGGTGTATATCTAGGAAAAGGTAAATACCTTCACTCCAGAGAGGGGCGGGATAGCTGTATAGAAAATCTAACGGCTAAGAACGGGTTACATGCTATGGGGGCTTATAGAGTTGAGGGGTTGTCATTGTGAGTAAAATTAAATTTAAATTCTTCGCCTTGAACGGCGGAGTTAAAGAAATTGAAAATACTAATTACCTAGGTAAAACAGTAGACGTTTTAGTTAAGGGCGTACTGGAAGAAAATAAAATACCTACCGACGAAAACACCCTAGGAATAATTGGGGTGATTGTAAATGGCCATCAGGTGGATAAAGACTTCTGGAGTGCTGTGGAAGTTAGAGAGTCGGACGACATACTCATCCACCCCCTACTGAAGGGAACTGGAGGCGGGAGGGGGACGTTCAACTTCGTAGTAGCTCTCGCTGCCGCCGTTGCAGTTTCATTCATCCCTGGAGTGGGCCTCCCCGCTGCCGCCCTAGTATTCACCGCGGTGTACACCACTCTTAGTTTGGTCAATAAACCTGATTTTGGACAAGCGGATTTAGGTTCAGGTAATGACTCAAACGGTTATGCCCGCTCGCAAATGTTCACCCTTGAAAGTCAAAATAACTCCGTAAACAAATACGGGTTTGTTCCAAAAGTTTACGGAAATTTTAAGATGTTCCCGAATGTGGCCGCCGCCCCGTACACAGATATAGAAACTAATCCTGTGGACGGGAAACTAATTCAATACTTCACCGCCATTTACGATTTTGGGTTCGGTCCTGCGTCGGTGGCATCACTTAAAATCGGGGAAACTCCCATTACTGAGTACCAAGATGTTACATACAGATTGGTAGATTTAAATAAACCTCTAGTTAGTGAGGGCGTGTGGGATGACGTTACCCACAATTCTTTTACTTTATATAAGGGAGAAGTGGAGCAAGAGGTTTTCAATGGCGTAATAAATAAAAACAGAAATGACGGAGCACTAGAGGCAGAATATCAAATTATTAGAAACGCATCCCCTTTAGTTAACGGCTCTAAGCAAGAAATAGTTTTAGATTTCGTATGCCCAGAGGGGTTAGTTAGATACTCCCCCGATGCCGGCCAGCAAGGAAGGTACATAGACCTAGAGATTTACTTCTCCAAGGCCAGCGAGAATGTTTGGAGGTCGTGGTCCGACTCAAACTATGTAGATACGTCTAGAGCAATTGGCGGGAGTGAGTTGTACGACTTCGTTTGGGGGACCGTAGTTGGTATTTCGGGGAGTAACTATGCCCTAAGCGACCCTTCAATTGTAACCCAAATTAACCGTAGAATACACGGTCAAACTGGAGTTAAGTCCGTTACAACCACGGGGAACATTTACATGCCCGCAGGGCGGACATACCTAGATGCTTTAGATGGTTGGGCCAACGTAAGTGAAACTATCTACTACAGTAATGGGACTAGACTAGCTAATGTGGTTTCAGTCGCATCTATTGGAGGAGGTTACTCTAGGTATAACCTAGACGCAGGCCTACCTTATTTAGAGTTACTTAACTATACCAAGGATGAATTTTGGTACGAAGGAATTCTAACACTTACCCAATACTCCCAGAGTGCTTCCAACCCCTCGACATATTTCTACGTTAGTAGGACTAGCCCCGGCAGGGCCAGAATTTACAGGAATGATACCTCTGCTGTTTACTCTACCTTCCGCTTCACACCTACCGAAATAGCCGAATATAAAGTTAGGGTTACTCGGGTACTAGCAGCTTCAGACCATCCCTTTTCGGTAGGCGACAAAGATGCCCTCACTTTCATTAGTATTTCTTCCAGGTTTGACAGACTCCCTATTTTAACTAAGAAGAGACATTTATTCATAGAGCTTAGAATTCGCGCCACTAACCAATTAAACGGATCTTTAGATAGCCTCTCGGGGGTGGTTACAAGTGTGCTGGATGTTTACGACGATACTACCCAAACTTGGTCTAAACAATTTTCTAGTAACCCCGCTTGGGTTTTCTGCGACTTAATGACTAACGAAGTGAACAAAAGGGCAATAGATAAGTCCAGACTACACATGCCAACTCTTGTAGAGTGGGCGGAGTTCTGTGACGAAGTTCCAACCGCGCCGGGGGTTAATAGTATTAACTTATTCCCAAGATTTTCTTGTAATTTTATTCTAGATTTTAACGCCACTCTCCACTCCGCATTACAGGCAGTGTCCAGCGCCTCTCAGGCAAATTTAAATGTTGTAGACGGGCTTTATGGAGTTCTAATAGATAAATTAAAAACTGTACCTGTGCAAATATTCACCCCCAGAAATTCGTGGGGATTCGGATCTGCTAGGGTTTACATGGAGCCTATCCACGCCCTAAGGGCCAAGTACTCTGACCCCGCATCCTCGTGGCAATTAAAAGAAGTAGTGGTTTATCAAAACGGGCGTGACTATAACAACTCCGATAAAATAGAGGACATTAATTGCTTTGCCACTACCAACGTAGAGCAAGCGTGGAGACACGGAAGATACTGGATTGCTCAAAGCATCCTAAGACTGGAACAAATACAGATCAAGGTGGACTTCGAACACTTAGTTTGCACCCGTGGGGATTATGTTAAAATAACCCAAGATGTTATGAGAGTTGGCGGCACCCCCGCTAGGGTTAGTACGGTTGTGGGGACTACTATAACTATAGATGATGCCCTAGAGACAGGGCCTTACAGTTACGGGTACACCTACAGATCACCCGCAGGGATAATTACGACTTCCACTTTAACGGTAGTTAATTCAAATACCTTTACCGTAGCTGGGGCCGTACCCGCCGTGGGGGATTTAATTATCATCGGCATAGTGGGGCAAATAACTTTAGATTGTTTAGTTAAATCTATCACCCCCAACGATGACCTATCTGCCACCTTAGACCTAATAGAGAAGGCAGACGGAATTTTCGCCTATGAAAGCACTGGGGATTTTCCTGATTACGAACCTAACTTACTCCCCCAAATTGACCCCAAGCTGTCTGCCCCAGGAGAAGTAAACTTCCTCTCTGTAATTGAAAATTCTTGGAGAGTAGTGAGTAGGGAATATCAACACTATGTAAAAATAGATTGGGACGTTCCAACTACAGGTCCGGCTTACGACTCGTTTGAAATTTATGTTGATGACGGAAACGGATACGACTTGGCCGCATCTACTAAGTTGAGTCAATACACCTACGATGTAGATAGCGCCAATTTAGGAGTGGAGCACAAATTTAAAGTCTTGGCCGTTTCGATTAACGGAAATAAATTGGCACTGGGAGAAGTGGGGTTTGTAGCCGCCACTCCAGAGAAAAAAATTGCCAGACCTAGTAATGTGGAACACCTTTATTTAAATATTACTAACGAAACTATCCAACTAGAATGGAAACAAATCATAGATGCAGATTGTAACCACTACGTGATTAGATTTAGCCCTGTGCTAGATGATATTTGGGAGAGGAGTATTCCTTTAATGATCGTGGATAGAAATCTTTCCATGGCGTTTACTCAATCGAGAACTGGAACCTATTTCATCAAGGCGGTGGACTTTAACGGCAACGAATCCGCAAGCCCTGCCCAGGCATACACCTCCATACCAGGACTATTTAATTTAAATGTAGTGGAGACAATTGACGATTTCCCGACTCTCGGCGGGGATAGAGATAGAGTGTCCAGTGATGGAGTATCTTTACTCTTACAAGAGTCAGTGAGTGGAGTTCCAGCAGCGGTGCAATACCACGCTGAAGGTTATTATTATTACCAAAATTTATTGGACTTAGGTGATATTTATACTGTGCGATTACAATCTAGGATTGAAGCGGAGGGATATACTCCTAATGACCTTATGAGCAATTGGCTTAGTCTCGATGACGTACTCTCCCTAACCAACGCCCTTTCTAGTGCGTGGGATGTGGAGACTCAAGTTAGGTACACCAACGCCTATAATGTTATTAGTGAGTGGCCGGATATGAACTCAATCATAAGGATTAGTGAAGGTAATGCTGACCTGTTCACACCGTGGAAAAAATTTACAATAGGTGACTACACGGGAAGAGTGTTCCAGTTTCGATTGAAGTTGGTGAGCACCAATATAAACGTAACCCCCCGAGTGTTTAACGGGAGTATTAGTGCAGATATGCCGGATAGAACCGACCACTATAACAACTTAGTCTCTGGAGTGGGGGCTTACTCCCTGACCTATGGATTCCCTTTCAAAGGTCCCGGGGCCACGCCCAATATCCAAATAACGGTAGATGATTCGGAAACTGGAGACTACTACCAATTACTAAATAAAACACTTAACGGATTCGATATAACCTTTTACGATAGTACAAACACAGTAGTTAGTAGACAGTTTGACGTGGCCGTAAAGGGATTTGGAAGAAGAAATACTGTAGTAGTTTAACTTTAGGAGACTAAAATATGAGTCAAGATATATGGAACGCAATAATCCCTTCGACCACTTCTGGAAACGCTTTGGCCACCCTGTTGAACGACTACAAGGATGCCATGGTATCGGGATTGTCTGGCTCATCAAGGCCCGCAAACCTACAGGCCGGCGGCTATTGGGTGGACATTACTAACGACCCAACTACTTGGGACTATGTAATGTACGACGGTACTCAGGACATTGTTATCTTTACTATTAATTTAACTACTGGAACGGTAGTTCTTTCAGAAACCGAAGGGCTTCTGAGAATATTTAAAAATAGCGACAGTGCCGTGGGGCCAGTAATTGAATTATTTAAAAAGCGTATGGCCGGATCTGGACAAACTCAATCAGGAGATACTCTCGGGGAGATTGACTTTAACGCCAGAACTAGTGGAGGAGTGGAAGTTAACACTGCCTCTATTGTCGCTTCCGCCTCCCAGAATATAACTGGGTCACTTCAGGGAACCACTTTAAAAATTAAAAATACAAATGTCGGCAGTGCCACTCCAGTGGATAAAGTAACTATCGCCGACGACGTTACCGTACTGGGGCAAGTACTTGCCACCAATATTAAAAAGGGAAATTTCGCCGCCACCACGGCCCCTGTAGTGGGCAGCGATAACACTGCTGGATACGCAGTGGGAAGTTTGTGGGTGAACACAGTTACAAAATATTCTTATATATGCGTTGATGCCTCTACAGGGGCAGCAATTTGGAGGAGATTTGATATGATACCACTAAAAGTTAACGGATCTTACTTAGTAGATTTAACGGCCAACAATATAACCGCAGCGGCTTTCACTCTGCTAGATGCTTCCACCGCAGTGGGGATGAAAAGGTTATCTGGGTTTCTTACCAGTGGCTCTAAGGTGGGAGTTTATACCGGAGCGGCTTCTTCCGAAGTTTTATTGGGATTCTTTTTCGCAGGGGGCGGAGACATAGACGTAGACGTTGTTGCAGGCACCCGACTTAGTATGAAATTGGCCACAGGGGACGACACTTTAAATGAAGGTTACTTAACTATTAATAAATATATCGAGGCTTAATATGAAAAAATATTTTATTTTATTTTTATTTCTAATTGCAAGAGTAGGTTATTCCCTACCTCCCTCTCCAGTGTGGCCAAAGGGCACTCGGGTAGAGACTTACCAAAAGGGATTACTATTTAAAACCACGCTCTCAGTAGATACTGAGAATGTTAGCCCTAAGGCTTCCGCAAGGTCTGCCAGTAAGGGAAGTTTACTAACTGGAGATCAAGGTTTATTTTGGAAAAATGACGCCGGCTCGTCTACTAATTGGTTAAGACTTTTAAGCGACTCTGACATATTAGGAACTGCAAATCAAATCACAGTATCGAGTTCAAGTGTTGCCGTCACGTTATCAACTCCGCAAAACATTCACACCGCAGCGTCGCCAACATTTACAGGCATGACTATGAGCGGATTAACAGCTTCTAATTTTATTAAAACAGACGGCGCAAAAACTTTTGTTTCAGCATCGGGAGTAAACCTTGCCAGTGAAGTTAGCGGAATTTTACCCGTGGCAAATGGCGGCTCTCAAAATAAATTACTTAACTCATCCTTCGAAGAGGCAGTGGCAGGGCAAAGCTGGACGTCAACGTCTGGAACTCTAACAAATGTAACTGCGGCAACAATTGACGGATCAAAATATGCTCAAGTGGCATTGACGGCTCAGGTGCTAAACTTCTCTCAAACAACTGCAACGAGCGTGTCACTAGTGGGCTTGCAAGCGGAAGCTTCCGTTTATGTAATGGCCCCTTCGACAGTAAATAATTTACAACTATGCGCTAAGGTAAATTCAGCGGACACATTAACTTGTTCTGAAACTTTTTCTGGTACTGATTCATGGCAACTAAAAGCGATACCTTTTGTTTTAGGATCGACTAATAACGGGTTGGTTTTAAAAACTACCGGAGTGGCAACGGGTAATATCGCAATTGATAATGCTCGCTTAATAATCGGCGATGTAAGAAACACTTCCAGCGTAGTAACGGCGTGGCAAACATACATTCCAACTTTCACCGGATTTGGAACAGTTACAAATATAGAGATGCAATTTCGGCAAGTGGGTTCGAATTATGAAATTCGCGGAAAATTTACCGTCGGAACAAACACAGCGACAGAGGCAAGGATAAGTTTACCTAACGCATTCACCTCAGCAAGCAGCTCGGTAATACCGACTATTCAGATCGCGGGATCAATGGCGCGTCACGCGGCGAGCACCTCTAACAATCAAGTAATTTTAATTGAGCCAAGCGTAACTTACATGACTGTGGGTAATTATTGGTTTGACGGTACCAGAAATCCAATACTAAAATTGCTTGGCAGTGAGCATACAAATTCAGCAACTTTTTCAATCTATAATGTTTCCATTCCCATCGGCGAACTAGCGGGAAATGTTACTACTATTACACAACCCCTATCAGATAAAGAAACATGGTATTTATCGCAGTTAGGCAGTGCGCTTACCGAGAACTCTGACGACATTCGCTTTGCCTTAGGTGGAACAATTACAATCTATAGGGGTAGTGACGCGTCCACATCAACTGCGCTTATAAATAATTCAAGCGGGAATATGTACGCACTGGATGAGGCTTCCGGTGGACAAAGAACAAAATTTATCGCCAATAAAAATGTAACAGTCACGGCTAGTTGGGCCGCTGGGATAAATGGCGCAAGCATAATTGCCCTAAATGTAAATGATGCCCGATTAATATGGGGTAGCGAAGCCTCTTCAGGCTCACAGATGAGAATGGTTTCTGCTAGTTTCGACCTTAAGCCCGGTGAATTTTTTAGTGCCAGTACCCAGTCAGGTGCCAGCGTAACAGCAGGGGCGAATCCTGTTTTTCTTTCGTTTACTTCAGCTTTAAAAAATCCTTCTATTACCGGAAACTTTGCAAACACCATGAACACTTCCAGCGGGTTTTCAGAGGAAAGCATAAAGGTTCTTTATGGGGATACGGCAACAACCGTATGCTCGGCATCTCCCTGCGCTTACATGAGCCAGATTGGGTCAAGGGCAACGTCTGTCACGAAGTCGGGAGCTACCTACGCTTTAAATTTAAATAAAACATTCGCAAAATTAATGTGCTCTCTGACTGATACCGACGGGAGCGCAAGTGGGGGCAATGTTGGCGAGTGTACTAATTGTAGCTCAATAGCGATTGAGTCTAGAACGACAGGGCCTACGGCAACGTACGGCATGTTCTCTTGCGTGGGGTATTAATATGAAAATTTTATTATTAGCTTTATTAGTTTCTTGCTCAGCGGTTCAGCTCAATCCTGAGCCAATCAAAATTATTCCAGCCGCGCTGATAGAAGTGCCAAACAAGGCACCGATAACTGTTTCGGCTTATAAAAACTTCTCGCCTAAATACCAAGCAGAATTTGAGCAAGCAGTAATTAAAGCCAATGAAATCATTGCTACAAAATGCTTTGAAGATTTTATGCTACAAAGAAAATTAATCCAGACCAATGGTAAAACAAATGCTCAAGTGGTGGCGCACATTAGATCAACTCCGACGACAATCGAACTAAGCTCTTACAGAAAATGGGGTTCGGTGGTTGGATGGACTACACCCACATCTAAAATTATTAATGTGAATTCTAAATTTTACATAGGCTCAAGCCGCTGTGCTAAAACTAGCAATTTAGTGCATGAGGTTTCACATAAACAAGGTTTCGGGCACGACTTTAAACCTAATAAGCAACGACCTTTCTCAGTACCGTATTCACTTAACCAAGCCGTGGAGGCCTGTTGCAAATGAATGAGCCAGAATTTTCTATTCCCGTTTTAATCTTTGGCGCAATAATTTTGCTTGTAACACTTTTCTCAGTTATGGATATGTTTCTTTCAATGGGGTGGGTTTAATGCTCTCACCTTCTAAGAATTGTATCGAATTAATAAAATACTTTGAGGGTTGTAAATTAGAAGCTTACAGGGACATAGGCGGAATCCCCACAGTGGGGGTTGGAACTATCCTCTATGCAAGCGGAATCCCCGTGAAAATGGGTGACAAACTTACTATGGCGGAAGCTGAAAAGGAACTCTTTTTCGATTTAGTAAACATAGTGAAAGATATTGAAAATTTCTCTCTAAAAAACTCCGTTTGTTTTTCCCAGAGTCAACTAGATGCCACCGTTTCAATTTTATATAATTGCGGCTCAGGTCTTTTAGGCCCTAGAAAATCTCTAGGTATTGCCCTAAGATCGAGAGATGCCGTACGAGTTAGCGACGCTTTTTTAGTTTATTGCAAACTCCGCAGGGCGGGAAAGCTAGTAATAAGTAACGGCCTTCTCAGAAGAAGAAAGTCTGAGAGTCACTTGTACTTAACTGGGGTAATTAAAACCAATTGGAGTTAGTTTTGAAACAAAAAATTACTGAACTCGGCCCTTGGTTAAAAAGAGTCGGCGCGGATTTAATACTCACAGCGGTGGCCATTCCAATTTTTTACTTTTTTTATTACCTCTTTTTATTTGTAATAGAAACCCGACAAACCCGTGCCGATGTATTGAGCTTAAAAGTAGATATTTCGGAAACTAAAATTCAGTTAAGAAGTGATATAGGGGAAATAAAACAAGACGTGAGAGATATTCACAATTACCTAATCAAGGAGTGATTATGTGTAATCAAACTATTCTACAATACCTACCAAAATTAATCGGATTGTCACTCTACATTTTATTAGAGTACCATATTGGAAAGACAAAGAAAGTGGATTCAAATTCACTCTTAGAGTTAATCATCAACACCTTTCTTAGGAGAAAGTTATGAAAGAAAATTTATTGAAACTTGCCCTGGATTCTATCGACCTTAGCAAACTAGCTTGTGGTATTTTAGATGAAGTATTAGAACCTGCTTTAAAACAAGTGGTAGAAAAATCTGACAATAAAATTGACGACGCTGTTATGGCAATGCTCTACCCAATTTTAAAGAAAGAATTGAAAAAAATTATCGAAGAAAAAATAGCATTACTTAAAGCGTAATTGCTAAGGAAGTCTATGGTTAAGACTCACGATGAGTATGTAGAGTTATTAAAAACAACTCTCATTTCGATGTTAAAAAAATCGTTACTCAAAGCTGCCTTATCTAGGCTTCCTTTTCTTGCTTGGGGGCCAATCGGTCCAGTAGTTTCCTTGGTATTCGGTAAAGTGGCCTCCATTGTGGTGAATGAAACTGAAGTGGCGCTATTTTGCCTTTACATCGACTTTCGCACGGCCAACCAATCCGAGGATTTCACTGAGTCAGCTTTAAAAAATTTAAAGGCGCAGAAGGATGGAACAGATGAGGAAAAGAAACTTGCCGAAGAAAATCTTATTAATAGTTTTCGTAATTTCGTTAAGCTCTCTAATTAGTAGCTGTGGGATCACGCCACCAAAAGTTAACCTCTGCACAGAGATAAGCTTTTCTAAGGGCTATTGCATAAACACCGTCAAAGATATTGAATTTGAAGTGAGCGACAGTAAACCATGGAACGGTAAAACTTGGTGGGAGTTAAGGCCCACTATGATTTACATGCCTGCCGAATCGTGGTCAGAAATTAAGTCGTTTATTATAAAAATTTGTAAACGAACTGGAAAGTGCAACCAGTCAGTTTCTAACTGGGAGAGAACGGTTAAGACAGTAGACGATAAAATAATTAAGAAAATAAAAAGTAAGTAATTCACTCCACTTTTCCTGTACTAGAACAAGGAAGAAATAGTACATACACTGATTATATAGGCATTAACCAAGGATTCGGCTAATGGATAATCAGTGTATTCTGGTAATTTCAGATCTCCAAATACCCGCCCACCATATAGATGCTTTGGCCTTTCTAAAAGAAATTAAAAAACAATTTAAACCCACGCGAGTAATTTCCATCGGGGATGAGGTGGATTTTAACGCTTTAAACTTCCACCAAATAGACCCTGATATGAAAAGTGCGAGATTCGAATTGCTAGACTCCATTGAATACTTAAAGGGCTTCTACAAAGAGTTTCCAACTGTGGAGGTTGTCGAATCAAACCACGGCAGTCTCGCTAAAAGAAGGGCCAAGGCGGGCGGATTATCCAGTGTATTCCTAAAAGAAATTGGGCATATTCTAGAGGCCCCAGAAACTTGGACCTGGCATAGACTTATTGAAACTAAATTACCTAGTGGAAAGTGGGTGCGCTTCATTCACAACTACGAGTCAAATGTTATTAATGCCGCTAAAAATTTGGGGGTTTGTGTAGTGCAAGGTCACTTTCACAGTAAATTCGAATTAGTTTACCACGGTAATGGGAAAGATATGATTTGGGGTTGCACGGTGGGTTGTCTTATCGACGACGAGGCCCCTAACTTTGACTACAATAAGAGATCCAGTAAACGCCCTCAACTTGGAACCTTAGTTATTAAAAATGGAGTTCCTATTTTACTTCCAATGTTAGTCAATAAGTCAAACCGTTGGGTGGGGTATTTATGAAAAGACATAAAACTTTTAAACTTGGCCCGCATACTATTAAAATAAAATACGCTAAAGACCTGAAGGGGGATGACGGCAGAAGTCTTTACGGAGTGGCGATATTCCACCTGAACACAATTTATGTCTGCACTCAATTCGGAGCAGATAAAGTAGACGAAGAAGTAATAGAGCACACACTGGCGCACGAGGCGGTGCATTTCTTTTTAAATTATTTAAATTTACACGATATGAACGGAAACGACCCACTAGTGGACACTTTATCCGCGGTGATGTTGCAATATTTTAAAACTTTAAAGTAGAGAATTTAGTTTTCTCTCAAAATTTAATTTCACGTTAAACGAGCTAGTTTTTTTCTTGTGGCATTTAGTACAAATTGGTTTTATGTTATCCGGATCGCAATACATTCTTAAAACATAGCTATGAAAGTTTCCATCAAATTGTCCCACCTCTTCTACGTGGTCCCCTTCGGTTTGACTTGGTAGAAAATAATTCTCGCAACAATAACATTTATATTTTTTAATTAATTTTTCTTTTCCGTTTCTATAGAACTTTCCTGACGGGAAGTACTTCGCGTATTTATTCATAGCTTCGGTTCTTCCATACCAAGTTGTTGTGCCACGCCGTAAGACGTTAAGAATGTGTTTAATAGTTTTTTTGTCCATAATAATTTATTTTTATTCTTTACATACCTTATCAATATTTGTTTTTATCTTGCAAAGAAATAAAAACAAAAACAAAAACAAAAATAAATGAGAGAAAATGATCTACTTAGATTTTGAATTCAACAGAACTTATCAAGAAGAAGTTAATCTAGTTTGTTGCGTCACCTACGACTCCGACACGGCCAGTATTTTAAAGTGGTGGCTCCACAATAACTCTGATTCGAAAAGGAATTTATCCGAATACCTAAGACAAGAATTAATTGTTAATGGGAAAACTCTATGCGGTTTCTCCACTGTGGCAGAGTGTAGATCTCTCCTCTCTTTAGGAATGTTAGATGTATTACTTAAATTAAAAGTAATAGATTTATACATAGAATACCGATGTATTTCTAACGGAAATCACGACTACATGTACGGCAAACAATTAATCGACGGCGCGGTGGTGGAAACCTTCCCGCCAAAAAAACCATGGGAGACAACCTCCGACGAGGAGTTGGGATTTAAACAAAAATTTTCTCTCGCCGAAGCTACCTATAAATTAACTAATAAAATACGGGACACTGAAGAAAAAAACGAAATGAGAGGATTAATTATTTCAGATCCCGAAGAATTTTCTGAAGAACAACAAGAGAGGATATTAAACTACTGTATGGAAGATGTAGTTTTCCTACCGACTATTTACGAGAAAATTAAGAAAGTATTTAATACTAAATTAAAATCTAAAGATATAAAACTCCTACCAACCGATATGCTCCGCAGAGGTAGGTACTCGGTTATTACTGCTATTAGAGAAGCGAAAGGGTACGGTATAGCTTTCGAGGAATTAAAAACTTTCACTAGTAAAATTGAAGTTATTTTAGAGGTGTGTCAAAGAGAGATAAACGAACTATTCCCGGAAATTATGCCCTTCAAGTTTGATATGAAGAAGCAAAAATATTCTTGGAACCAAGTTGTGACTAAGACTTGGTTAAAAGAAAAGTCGGGAGTGGATTTAAGTAAGTGGGAAACTACCGACGGGTTTATCAAGGCCCAGAGGACTTACCGCTCGCAGAAAAAAGAAGGAAAGGTAGTAGAGGGAGTTAATAAATTAGACTTTCTCTCCCTTTCTCTCGAAGCCTTTGAAAAATTTTATCCCTTTCGTCACTCATTCCCGAAAGATAATTTTGGCGCACAAATAGTTAGATATTTAAAGTTAAAGCAATCCCTATCTGGGTTTTCCAATAACACCACTAAGGTTAGAAAGTTTTGGGATTACGTTGGCCCAGACCTAAGAGTGCGCCCGTATATGAATATTTACGGCTCCTCCACCGGAAGATCTCAACCATCCGCGAATGGCTTTTTATTTTTAAAGCCCGCGTGGGTTAGATCTCTGAGTGCCCCTGCCAAGGGGAAGTGGATGTGCGGAATTGACTATGGCTCCGAGGAATTTTTAATTTCCGCATTAGGCTCGCCCGACACTGAACAATACGATGAAAAAATGGTTGATGCCTATTTATCAGGGGACGTTTATTTATCGTATGCCAAACAAATTGGAAGAATACCTGTAGACGGGAAAAGAAAAGATTACGAAAAGGAACGGGATGAAACAAAGCCCATAGTTTTAGCAATGTCTTATTTAATGTCTAAATATGGATTGGCGGTAAAGCTGTCCCAAGATTTAGGAAAAGTTGTAAGTGAGGACGAGGCGCAAGAGGAAATTGATACTTTCTTTGAAACCTACTGCGTCCTAGAAGAAATGCAGAATGATACTCAGCAAACATATTCCGACGACCAATATTTAAGACTGCCTTGTGGGTGGACTTTATTCGGCGATGTGGAGAACTTTAGATCCGTGGTTAATTTTCCCTCTCAGGGAATGGGCGGTTCTATTATGAGAAGGGCCGACGAATTATGTTTTGAGGCCGGATTATATATCCCCTTCACGCTTCACGATGCTCTATATAGCGAGTTCGACGTGGGTGACTTACACAGTGTTGACTTACAACTAAGTGCCATGAAAGAGGGATTTGCTCATTACTATACAGGAAAGAAAAAAGAAATTGCCGAGAAAATTCGCATGGACGTTTTCGTCTGGGGCGAGGGAATTGAGGAGGGGGAACTTACTACTCCCGCAGGTGTGAAAGTTAAGTGCGGGCCAATTTATAAAGATAAAAGGTCGTTGGAAGAGTATGAAAAATTCTCGACGTTTTTTAAAAAGGAAGAAGGTATTTTATGATTCTTAAATTTAAAATCTCGCTTAATGACAACCTATCTTACGAAGAAGAAATATTTCTGGATTCAGGAGATTTATTACCCGACAGTATAAGTCGAATACTTTACGCAGGAGATTTTAAAACTCTTTCGGAATTTAAAGTTTTCTCTCCTATAGATTTTGGAAGGGTTAGTAAAGCCACTTTTGAAAAACATTCGTCGGATGATTCCGGAGGTTTGTACTTACTGAAAAATATAGAACGCTTAAAAATTAATTTTACTCTAGAAGAGTAGAAAAACAAAAACATACAAAACACATAGGAGAAAAGTATGGAAAAGAGAAAATTCGTAGTTAGAAAGAGATTGAGTGGTGGGGCCAGAGTATTTCGCGCTTGGGCAAAGTGGGAAGTGGGAGATTTAATCCTAGGAGCATATAAGGGAGAAACCCCTAATTCTTTCGATGCTGGTAAACCAAATTACGCAGTGGATGTGGAATACGCAGAATTTAAAGACGCCGACTTGGCAGCTTCAATGGTGGGAAAAACTTTAGGGCTAAATAATTGTGGAATGTTATCTAAGGCGCTGGACGGGTTGGAAATTGGAACACTTATCCAAGTTACCTATACAGGTATGGGCATAATTGAGAGCGGCAAGTTCGCAAATAAAGAATCTCACACTTTGGAAGTAGTTACTGTTTCGGAAGAAGTCGAAGACACAGAAGAAGAAGAAGTTTTATGATTACAGAAGCAATGACTAACAGCGAGTACCACGGCGAAACTACTGCCGTGAGTTCCTCCCAACTTAAAACAATGTTGGAAGATCCAGAGTTGTTTTACAGAAAATATATAACTAAAGAAATAGCTCGGGAAGAAAGCTCCGTTTTTGACGTGGGTACTTTTTTCCACACCGCAATCTTAGAGCCGGAAAAAATGAGTGACGAGTGCGCAGTTTTTGGCGGTATAAGAAGAGGCAAAGAGTGGGAAGCATTTAAAGAAGCTAACGCGAAAAAAACTATCATCACTAAGGCGGAACACGAGCAAGCAAAAGCTTTGGTTAATGCTGTACTAGCTTCTCCCATTGCTGTGAGTATTGTAAAAAGCGGAAAAGCGGAAGTTAGTTGTTTCGTAGACCTTATTGTTTATCAAGGTGAGGTTTACTACCACACAGAAACTATGTCTTTCTTTTGCTTAACTCTAAGAGGTTGGGAGCCGGCGGCGGCAATTGGCGGCGGAGTTAAAATCAGAGTTAAGGTTAGGGCCGATTTACTGGCAGATAACTATGTACTTGATCTAAAATCCACTACTGGAAATGTTAAAAGTCCGTTCACTATTGCTCAAAAAGTTTCTAACTACAGTTACGATTTGAGTGCCGCTCTTTACTTAGATGTATTCGAGGCCAGCACCAATAAGAAACGAGAGTTCGTATGGACTTTCGCCTCTAAAGATTACGGCAATTGTCGTAACTACGTGGCCAGCGAAAGTAATATAAGGGTTGGCCGCCAGAAATGGAAAAAGGCAATCGTTCTATTAGCTAAGTACATTGATAACGAATGGACTTTTTCCGACGAAATGGAATATTTAGAACCCCAACACTATGAGAAATCATGGATAAAAGAAGAGGATGGAATTTTATGAAAATTAATGTAACTGAAGTGAGACTAGATTTAACAATCAATAAGGGAAATTACGAGTCTGAAAAAATCGGACTCACCGCCTTGGTTGACGATGGACAAGATTGGATGCCAATAATTGGAGAATTGAGAAATGAAATTCTCTCTTTGGCTTCTGGGAAAACCGTAGTTAAGGAAGTGAAAACAGTAATAGTTAAGGAGAAAAAAGTTGATGTTACTAAAACAGAAACCCCTACTAAAACAGAAACTCCTACTAAAACAGAGGAGCCAGTTAAGGCCCAAACCCAAGCAGAAGTTAAGCCTGAAGCAGTGCCTAATACAGTTAAAGTCCCAGGAGTGAGAGGCAAAAAGGCAGTGGCCAATATTGGGTATGACAGAACTAATGAAAAGCATAAATCCCTCATTGCGGGGTTGCTATCAGAATTATTAGGTGAGGATTGGAGAAAGACTAGTTCCACTAAGGCGGCAGAGGCCAGCAAAGCTTTAGTGGCCGTAGACTTCATTGAAGGTACTACTGGAAATGTACTATCTAGTTTCAAGGATACTCTAAAATCTAAAGTAGCTTAAGTAGTTAGGGGGTGGGTGATTTGTGATTGAGAAAAATAGTTTAAGTGACGCCGAAGCAAAAATATTAGTTCAACAAAAACTTCGACCTCACCAAATAAAAGTAATCAATCGTATTTTATCCACCCCCTACTTTATTTTAAACCACGGCATGGGAACTGGAAAAAGTGTCACCTCTTTGGCCGTTGCTAATTTAACTAAATCAAAAACAATCATAATCTGCCCCTCCTACCTACGATCTAATTGGGAGGGGGAAATAAAAAAATGGTATCCCCATTTAACCTATTCCACCTTCAAAAATAAGGCCTCTATTCATGATATATTCGACGCGGACGTAGTAATAGTGGGCTATGTATTAGTGGGAGATTGTGAATTTCTTTTTGAGTGGGCCGACTTAGTTATTGTAGATGAGTGTGATTACTTAAGCGGTATGGAAACTAAACGAACTCAAAAAGTTCACCAATTTGTCTTCGAGAATAATATAAAAAGATTAATCCTGGCCTCAGGAACTAAAATAAGAAATCGAGTGGCGGAACTATATAGCCTAATGATGTTATGCACCTACAACCCTAAGTACGCCGGAGACTTTGCCACTAAATATTCCACTTGGTTCGATTTCGCGGAAAGATTTTCCATTCCTAAAATGTACACAGTTAAGTTGAACAAATACCCCTGGGAGAAAGAAGTAGTCCAGTATGAGGGGTTAAGAGAAACCGAAGAACTTATCAGTTATTTAAAACCTATCTGCGAAAGTTTGGACACCGAAGACGTTTTAGATTTACCCCCTGACATAGTTAAGAAAGTTAATTTAGATATTAAGAGTGAAGAAGTATTGTGGTCGAGTTTTGAATTATTTGAAAAATATGGGAGGCAATCCAACCCCAAGGCCAAGGCCATGAACGCCCTGAATAAAGTACCCCATACGGTGCAATATATCTCAGACACCTTTAAGTCTGGGGAACAAGTAGTCATTTACACAGACCATGTGGACTCTTGTAAAATGCTCGCCGCTAATTTGGGGTGCCAACCGATCACTGGAGAAACTCCCACTGCCGTGAGACACGCAGTGGCCGGCAATTTCTCTAAGGGATTGAGTAGATTTTTAGTGGCCACTATTGGGAGTTTTTCTACCGGAGTGAATGACCTTATTTGCTCTAATAACCTAGTGTTTAATGACTACCCATGGACACCTGGCGCTCTTGACCAAGCTAAGTATAGAATTAAGAGAATAGGGCAAAGTAAAACTTGTATATACCACTTTATTTTGACCTCTTTTCAGGATATGAAAATATTAAATAAAACAATCGAAAAAAGAGAGGTATCAGATGCACTCAAGATTAAATAAGGCCCTTTACCACGGATTAAATCCAGTAGCATTTATTGATTTCGACCTACCCTGTCCCAAGGAATGGTCCAGAATGAATGGCCACAGCGCCCCTATGAAAAAGAAAGTATCAGTACGGGATTTGGGGGAAGTGGAATTTAAATTTTATGTGGCCATAAATGATGAGTTAAAATTAATCACTTGGGAAATGTATGAGTGTTTTCTTCCCGAGATCCACTACGCTAATGGAATTGCTAGAATAGAACACATGCGCAAGGCCATTACGATGTTCCGCCTTCGCGCTAGATTAGTAGAAGAATCTATTCAAGAAATGGAGAGTTATGGCCGAGAAAAAACCAGTAATATTTAAGAGAGGGGGGTTTAATAACCCTAACAAATTCTCCCTGAAGAAGAGTGAATACGAAAGACCTGAGTACCACACTTGGTACTCCCTCCCTGCGTGGGTGGAATTTAGATTTAAATTTTTACGGAAAAATCCCTTGTGTTACGTTTGCAATAATAAGTCTGTGGATATAGATCACGTCGAAGTGCATAGGGGGAACAAAGAGTTATTCTGGAAAAAGGATAATGTCATACCCCTTTGCAAGGCCCACCACAGTTATGTCACCGCCTCTTTCGATAAACATAAGATCCAAAAGCTAACACAAAAATTGGAGTGGTTAGGTTTAATGCGACTGAGAAATTGCCTCACCCGTAAGGTTTTCGTAGTTTAAACCCTTTCTGCGGTAGTCCGCCATAGTTGACCGGCGATCGTCGGCCACACTTGCCCGGGCCTCTCTATCACAGTTTTGACACTTGGATTTACTAGTTCCGGCAACAATGAGAGTTTCTAATTTACATTCCTTGCAAATAAAAACATTCACGGTAGTTTTATAAATTCTACCCCTCCCACTTTCGTGCTTAATTACTCGCTTCCCTGAAAATTCTAGTGTGGCACGACTAAAATTTTTCACTTGCCCCCCCACTGGCATGAATCTAAAAGATTTCTAATATGTCCTAGAACTCTGCAAACGTCTTTCTCCCCCACATAGAGAAGGGAGTATTGGCGAAAGACTTCCTCGCAATTAGATTTAAAAATGATCGTCCTCTTCCCTGGAAGTTCCACGGATACGTCCCAGCATGAGGGGAACCCTTCGTAACATTTAACATTCCAATAAGTACTAGTGACGGTATCCGAATGATCGACGTGCTTATGCCTCATTGTAATTTTCTCCTAGATTAATTAAATCAATTTCCAATTGTTTTATAATAGGTTAGAAAAAAAATAAAGCAACAAACACTTACAAAGGGAGGGGGGGTTGAATTCAGTTAAAAATTTCAAATTTAGACCGGTGCCTTTTCTCCCATTGCTAAACAATTTGGAGAATTAATATGATATGGAATCACAAAGAATTGAAAACTATGGGGGCCGTTCATGACGCATTTGCCGGGGCCTGTGGAGAAAGCTACTCCAAAGGGGTGGAGTTTATCCAATATTATAGGGAGGTTTATCCAGAAGGGGCAATATCGAACTTGCAGATGAACTATGGAGATCCCTACTATTATGCTTACAGAATGAACCATACTTTAAGGTTGGCCGCGGACAACTTAGAAGAGGCAGGGAGAGTTATAAATAATAAAATCATTGCCGATTTTGGTGCGGAGAAAAAATATTGGGAATCCCCCGACAATAAAAATTTAAATAATAAATTTTAATTTTTCTTTCTGCACGGAATCTCAACTGGAAAAAAAATAGGGTGTAAAGTAAATCCTATAGGGATGGCAAATTTACCACTTTTCAACCCCTTGATTTCTCGTGGGTTTAATAGACTTATCTAATATCAATAACTTATCTAATATCAATAACTTATCTAATATCAATAACTTATCTAATATCAATAACTTATCTAATATCAATAACTTATCTAATATCAATAAAT
>Ga0163154_10000682_pt1 | contig 52595 bp, 39 predicted proteins | sample OliLakLV19MP9P1_FD_148649 | JGI IMG/M metagenome (GOLD analysis project Ga0163154, IMG submission 148649) | Freshwater microbial mat bacterial communities from Lake Vanda, McMurdo Dry Valleys, Antarctica - Oligotrophic Lake LV.19.MP9.P1 | ecosystem: Environmental > Aquatic > Freshwater > Lake >...
GAACTTCGTCGCCAACACCGACGTGATCGCCGATGTCAACGTCGTCTTGCCGTGATCCACGTGACCAATCGTCCCGACGTTCACGTGAGGCTTCGTCCGCTCGAATTTCGCCTTGCCCATGGTTCCTTCGCTCCTCTGGTCCTGACGGCCTCAGGCGCCCTTCACCTTTTTCACGACTTCCGCCGCCAAGCTGTCGGGCATGAAGTCGTACTTGGAGAACTGCATCGAATAGACCGCTCGTCCTTGGGTCATCGAACGCAGCTTGGTCGCGTACTCGAACATCTCGCCGAGCGGGACGTGCGCCGCGATGACGCGACTCGTCCCCCGCTCGAACATGCCCCCGACCCTACCGCGCCGCGCCGAGAGGTCGCCCATGACGTCGCCCACGAACTGCTCGGGCACGACGACTTCGACGTCCATGATCGGTTCGAGCAGCTTCGGCGAGGCCTTGAGAGCCGCCGCCTTGAACGCCTTCGATCCACAGATCTTGAAGGCGAACTCACTGGAGTCGACGGCATGGAACGAACCGTCCACCAGCGACACCTTGACATCGACGACGGGGAAGCCGGCCACCGGACCGGTCTCCAACGCGTCCTTCACGCCGTGCTCGGTCGGCGCGATGTATTCCTTCGGGATCGTTCCGCCGACGATCTTGTTCTCCCAGACGAAGCCCATGCCGGGCGCCGGCTCCAGCCGGATGCTGACGTCGGCGAACTGACCGCGACCACCCGACTGCTGGATGTGCCGCTCGCGGTGGAGGATCGTCGCGGTGATCGTCTCGCGATACGCGACCTGCGGCCGTCCGACGTTGACGTGGCAATTGAACTCGCGCTTGAGGCGGTCGACGATGATCTCGAGATGCAACTCACCCATGCCGGCGAGCAGCGTCTGCCCCGTCTCTTCGTGCGTGCGGACTCGGAAGGTCGGGTCCTCGTCGAGCAGACGCTCCAGCGAGGTCGGCAGCTTCTCTTCGTCGGCCTTGGTCTTCGGCTCGATCGCGATCTGGATGACCGGCTCCGGGAAGACGATCCGCTCCAGGCGAATCGGCCGATCGGGATTGCAGAGCGTGTCGCCGGTGGAGACGCGCTTCAAGCCGACGAAGGCGCCGATCTCACCGACCGACATCTCCTTCTTCTCGATGCGCTGGTTGGCGTGCATCTCGACGATGCGCCCGACGCGCTCCTGCTTCTCCGTGTTCGCGTTGAAGATCGTGTCGCCGCTGGCGATCTTCCCGGAGTAGACGCGGAAGAAGCTCAGCTTGCCGACGTAGGGGTCGGTCATGATCTTGAACGCGACCGCCGCGAACGGCTCCTCGAGGGAAGGCGCGCGCGTCTCGATATCGGTGGTGCGCGGGTTCTCGCCGGAGACCGGTTGCACGTCGATCGGTGACGGCAGGTAGTCGATGACCGCGTCCAAGAGGCGACGGACGCCCTTGTTCTTGTACGCGCTGCCGCAGAGGACGGGGACGATGCTGCTCTCCAGCGTCCCCTTGCGGATGGCCTGCTTGATCAGCTCGACCGGCAGATCGTGACTCTCGAGGTAGCGATGGAGTAGCTCGTCGTCGTAGTCGGCGAGCGCCTCGAGCATCTTCACGCGATACTCGTCGGCCAGCTTCATCATGTCTTCGGGGATCGGCCCGATCTGCAGCGTCGAGAGACCGTGCTCCTCGACATAGGTGATCTCGACCATCTCCACCACGTCGATCACGCTGTGGAAGATGTCGCCGAGCATGACCGGGAACTGGATCGGCACGGGATGGGCGCCGAGGCGCTCGCGCATCATGCCGATGACGTTGTCGAAGTCGGCGCCGACACGGTCCATCTTGTTGACGAAAGCCAACCGCGGAACCTTGTACTTGTCAGCCTGACGCCAGACCGTCTCGGACTGCGGCTCGACTCCGCCCACCGCGCAGAAGACGGCGATGGCGCCGTCGAGCACGCGCAGCGAACGCTCGACCTCGACGGTGAAGTCGACGTGGCCGGGCGTGTCGATGATGTTGATCTGGTGGTCTTTCCAGAAGGCTGTCGTCGCGGCGGAGGTGATCGTGATGCCGCGCTCGCGCTCCTGCTCCATCCAGTCCATCGTCGCGGCGCCTTCGTGCACTTCACCCATGCGATGGGTCTTGCCCGTGAAGAAGAGGACGCGCTCGGTCAGCGTCGTCTTCCCGGCGTCGATGTGCGCCATGATGCCGATGTTGCGCAGATGCTTGACTGGAATGTCCGACACCGAATCTCTCCTGTTTTCCCGATCCGAAACCGTCGAAGCCGGCCCAAACCTATTCACCGACGTCTTTCGTCCGAGGACGAAAAGACTTCGCGGTCGCCTCCACGGGAATCCCCCGCGGTCGCGACCGTTTCGCGCCATCGAGCTCGTTTGCGGGAAGAACCCGCACGCCGCCCGCGATCTCGTCAAGCCGGGTGTTCAGCCCAAGCTTTTCCGGACCTGTCGCCGTCTTCCCGGAGGAACTCGACGTGTTGTCTCACGAGGGGCGATCGATTCCGGGAACCGGGTCGATCGTGGTCCGATAGCTGCTTGTCGCGTTCCTTCAGCCCGTTCGGGCGTCCGGTCCGCGGTCAGTTGTTCGCAGGATCCCCGTGAGTGGCGCCTGCCCTGGGGCCGCGCCGGTTGTGCTCCGTAGCTGTCTACCAGCGATAGTGAGCGAACGCCTTGTTGGCGTCCGCCATACGGTGCGTGTCTTCCCTCTTCTTGACCGCGCCGCCCTCGTTGCGCGAGGCAGCGAGGATTTCCGCGGCCAACCGCTCCGCCATCGTCTTGTCGGGACGCGACGACGCAAAGCTGATCAACCAACGCAGCCCGAGCGCCGTCCGACGCTCCGGCTTGATCTCGACCGGCACCTGGTAGGTCGCGCCTCCGACTCGACGGCTCTTCACCTCGAGATTCGGCTTCACGTTGTTCATCGCGGTGCGGAGCACCCCGACGCCCTCGGCCCCAGCCTTCGATTCGACCATCGCGAGCGCGCCGTAGACGATGCGCTCCGCGGTGCTCTTCTTCCCGGCCGACATGACCGAGTTGATGAACCGCGCGACGAGGACGTTGCCGAACTTGGGATCCGGCGCCAATTCACGGCGAGTGATATGTCCCTTGCGCGGCATTACTTCTTCCCCTTGCCCTTCGCGGCCACTTCGCCCGGCTTCTTCCGCTTGGTGCCGTACTTCGAGCGGCTGCGATTCCGTCCGTCCACACCGCTCGTGTCGAGCGCGCCGCGGACAATGTGATAGCGAACGCCCGGCAGGTCCTTCACGCGTCCCCCGCGGATGAGCACGATCGAGTGCTCCTGCAGGTTGTGCCCTTCGCCCGGGATGTAGGCCGTGACCTCGATGTTGTTGGTCAAGCGGACGCGCGCGACCTTGCGAAGCGCCGAGTTCGGCTTCTTCGGTGTAGTGGTATAGACGCGCGTGCACACTCCCCGCTTCTGCGGGCAGGCCTTGAGCGCCGGCGCGGTGGTCTTGTCGATCACCGCCTGACGGCCATTGCGGACGAGTTGGCTCAGCGTGGGCACTTCGAGCGATTCTCCCGTTCTGTTCGCTGACAAATTCTCATTCGACCTTCGCGCTCGCGCCAGCCACGCACCGAACGCACTTGGCCCCAGTACGAGCCAAGAATTCGGTCGCTGGAGCCCGGATCACGCAACCGTCGATCCGCGTGGAGCCGTCCGAGACGAGTCTGGTCTGCCGGACTGACCCCCGCGGCGCGATCGGTAGTTGAGGCGGGAGAAAGAAATCCCGCAACCCAGATCAACGCGCAGAGCCGGGAATCTAGAGAGGTGATCCCGTAACGTCAACCGCCAAAATCTGTTGGTTGTGGAACGGAGAATTGCGGTGGGAACGGAGGGGAGCGGGCGCGGCGCGCGCGGCCCGCTTGGGCGGGATCGAAGGTTCGAGCGGGTCGGAACGTGCCCGACAGGGCTGGTCCCCGTGGTCGAACTCGTTTCAAAACGAGTTCGACGGTCCGCGCAGCAGGGGAACCAGGATGATGCGTCGGCAGTCCGTTTCCCCCGAGGGCAGCGCACCTGGGGCTTCGACACATTGTAACTTGTTGCTATCAATTTGTTTACGCGACACCCGCCCTCCCCGCACCATTGGCGACGTCCGCCGCTGCGACTGCTCGTCCGGGCCTCGACACGAGATCAATTCTTCTGTCCACCACCCCGCGATCCGGGTGAGACGGGGCGGATCAGGGGACGGGAGTCAGGGGGTGCCCATCATCAGCTCGGCCCGGACCTCCGACGCGAGGCTGGCAACCTCGCGGTCGAGATCGTGGCGGTAGAGATCGAGCGCCGCCATGACCTGCCGCCTGTGCTCCCGGGGAGTGCTCCGCAGAGCTCGGATCGTAGCCAGCCGAACTCGACGTGACGGGTCGCGAAGCGCGTCGGTGAATCCGCGGATCGGAGGATAGGGGCTCGAGAGGAGACCCCTCGCTCGCTCGAACACAGCAGCTCGGACCTCTAGGTTCGGATCCTCTCGGTGCTCGAACATCCGCGCCTGTAGCTTCCCGTCGGCGCGGTAGTAGTCGGTCGACAGCACAAGGAGTCGCGTCTCCGCGTCCCCTCGATCGAGCGCACGCAGGATCGCGACACGGGCCACGCGATCGGTCGGGCTCCATGACCCGAGGATGAAACAGGCACCTTCGCGCCGCCAGCGCGCATCGCCCGACCACAGGACGGGTTCGAGCCGCGGGACGAGCGCACCCGCGGAGTCCGCTAGTTGCCGAAGCGCAAGCGCCGCGAGACTGCTCGTCGCGGAGTCGCCGGTCTCGAGCTCGAACGGGAGGCTGTTGAAGGAGGGGTCAGGGAGATCGTCCGAGTTCGACGCGCGAGCGGCAGCGTGACCGCCGATCGCAGCGACAGCGTTCCACAAGATCGCGCGGATTCGCAGGGACGCCACTCATCGCCTCCATTTCGCACGAAGGGCCAAGACCTGCTGCGCGCTGCGCGCGACGTCGGGATCCGGGTCATCGACGCACTGCTCGAGCGCAGTGACGATCTCTGTCGAGTCGATCTGGGCGCCGTGGTAGGCATCGGCGAGTGCGTCGGCCAGCGCCCATATCGACACTTCTCGGACCGCCGGAGACGAGTCTCGCAGCGCGTCTGTGGAGGGGCGGAGGCGCGGACGAGCGCCTCGGGCAAAGGGGGCGCCGAAACGGAGAACGGTGCCGCGGATCTCGGGGTCAGGATCCTCTCGATGCTCGAAGAATCTCGCTCGTAACTCGTCGTCGATCATGAACGGGATGTCCGAGACCACCACTCGGCGCGTCGTTTGGTCGCCCGCGTCGAGCGCTCGCAGGATCGACGTTTGCGCCGACGGAATGGACGGCGACCAGCGGCCGAGCACGAAGCAGGCGCGCTCACGACGGTGGATCTCGTTGGAGCTCATCAGGAGACGTTCCAGTGGCTTCACGAAGACGCCGGCCGAGTCGCAGGACTGAGCCAATGCATTCGAGTCCAGAGCGCAGGTTGTCGAATCCCCGTTTTCGATTTCTCGCATGATGCGCCGAAAAGAGACATCAGGGATCGGTTCCGCGTCGGGCAGCGTCTGACGAGGCGCACCTACGTTTCGCGAGAGGCAGAGCAGACTCGGCGCGCTCTTCGGCAAGTCTTGCGTGGCGGCGCCCCACTGCAGACATCCGTCTTCGCGGCGAGAAGCGAAGATCAGATAGCGACTCCCTTCGCTCGGAAGCGGTGGTTGCGGCCCGTGAGACCACATGAGAGCCCATTCTCCCACCCGACCATCTATATTGAGATCCGGACCGCGATTCGCCATGAACTCGAGCGTGTCCGTGGTCGCGCCCTTCCAGATGTCCGTGACTCGGACTCGGTAGCGATCTTCCGTTTGCGGCTGGTCGATCGTGGGGGTGTCGCCTGGGATTCCGCGGATCGCGATGCCAACGCAGACGAACTCGGCCCGCCGGAACCAGGATTCCGTATTGGAGTCCATCCAGGAGCACGCCTCGCGGGCCTGTCTCTTCGAGGGCGCGGCCCGGTCCGCAGCCGCCATCGTGCTCGACAAGAGCAGCCTGGGCAGCACGAGTAGAAAAGTGCGCGCTGGCAGGTTCATCCGACGTCCGATCGCGAGCCCCACGGCGACGACGTAGGTGGAACTGTACGCCGGACACGGGGGCGTACAACATCTGCATTTCTGCTCCAAGATTTGCGTGCGGCCGGTCGGCAAATATATGTCGTGGTTGTACAAGAGCGCGGCTGGAGGCAGTTGAGATGCTCGTGCATTGACGCGCAACTGGGTCCGGACCCAGTTGCGCTGATCGCTACGCGGCGGGGCCCGCCCCCCCGCCGAGCACGAAGTGCCGGATCTCGGCGAACGATCGGCGCAGCTCCCCGCGCACGTCTGGATGGGCGATCGAGATGAGCGCCTCGGCGCGCTCACGCAACGTCTTTCCGAAGAGATTGACCGCGCCGTACTCGGTGACTACCCAATGCACATGACCGCGAGTGGTGACCACGCCGGCGCCCGGCTTCAGCTCCATCACGATGCGGGAGACCTTCCCGCCCGCCGCGGTCGACGGGAACGCGATGATCGGCTTGCCGCCGTGCGAGAGCGCGGCGCCGCGCACGAAATCCATCTGTCCGCCGATGCCGGAGTAGATTCGGTGGCCGATCGAGTCGGCCACGACCTGTCCGGAGAGATCGACCTCGAGGGCCGAGTTGATCGCGACGACCTTGTCGTTCTTGCGGATCAACGAGGTGTCGTTGGTGCGATCGCAGGGATGGAACTCGACGAATGAGTTGTCGTCGACGAAGTCGTAGACACGCTGCGAACCCAGGACGAAGCTCGTCACGATGCGGCCGGGATGGACCGACTTGTACCGATTGGTCACGACTCCAGCCTCGACCAGATCGACGATTCCATCCGAGAACATCTCGGTGTGGACGCCCAGATCCCGCTTGTCGCCGAGCCGCCGGAGCGTGGCGTCGGGAATGGCTCCGATCCCCATCTGGAGCGTCGCCCGGTCTTCGATGAGACCCGCCACGTGCGCCCCGATCTGATCCTCGATCGCCGAGGACACGGATGGCGCATGCGCGTGCAGCAGTCGATCGGTGTGGGTGAACGCGTGGAGCGACGAGAAACGCACCAGCGTGTTCCCGTGCGTGCGCGGCATCCGCTCGTTGATCTCCGCGATCACATAGCGCGCCGAGAGGGTCGCGGCCAGAGCGGCATCGACAGACGGCCCGAGCGTGCAGAAGCCATGCTTATCGGGCGGAGAAAGCTGCACGATCGCCACGTCGAGCGGAAGACTTCGGCTGAGGAACATCCGAGGGATGTCGGAGAGGAAGATCGGAATGAAATCGGCGCGCCCTTCCTCGATCGCGGAGCGGAGCGGAGGTCCGGTGAAGAGCGAGACTGACGCAAATCTTCCCTGCTGATCGCGGTCGGCGAACGGCGCCGGACCAATTGTGTGCAGATGGTAGAGCGTGACATCACTGAGACCGGGCTGCGCGGCCAACGCTTCGATGAGCGGCGTCGGCGTGGCCGCCGCGCCGTGCAGGAACACGCGCATGCCGCTCTGCACGCAGCGCACCGTCTCTTCCGGTGTCGAGGATCGGGCTTGCCAGTTGTTCATGCTGAGAACTTATACCGAAGCCTCGGCCGAAGAGAATCCAGACAGTTCTCTCCGGTTTTGTACAACAAAGTTTGGAAGAGTTCGCGACAGCAGCGCGCGGCCGATGTACGGTCGGCCGCGGCAGTAGCAGCGTCACAAACGCCTGAGGGACTCGGTTCCCTGATCTTCGCGGAGGGCTCGCGACATGTTGCGCTCGAGGTTCGTTTCGGTTGCGTGGATCGCTGTGATCTGCACCCCCGTTTTCTACGCCGGATGCGGCGATGAAGAAGTCGTCGAAGTCATCGTCCCGCCGGCGATCACCGCCTCCATCGAGTCGACCACGAAGAGCGTCGCGACCGGCGAACCGCTCGCGCTCCGCCTCGTCGTCGATCCGGGCGGCCCCGACTACAGAGTCGAGTGGACCGCTTCGGGCGGAACCTTCACCACCGACACGCCCGACAGCGCGGTTTGGCTCTCGCCCGATGTGCCGGGCCTCTACAGCCTGGCGGCGACAGTGACCGACGGAGACGATGTCGGACTCGGCAAGCTAGATGTCGCCGTGGGTGCGTACATCCCCGAACACTCCCCGTTCTACGTCGGCGCGGTCGCGTGCGCCCTCTGTCACGACGGCGGCGCCGGCGGCGATCAGTACGGAACTTGGTCGCAGTCGGCGCACGCCGACGCCTTCGATATCTTGGTGGCGCGCGGACAGGACGACAACCCTGCCTGCACCGGATGCCACACCGTCGGCACCAATGGATTCGCGGTGGATCCCGAGCTGAACAACGGCGGCTACGACGAGACACAGGTCGAGCGGCTGTGGGGCGTGCAGTGCGAGAACTGTCACAAGCCCGGTAGCGAGCATCCGACGGAAGACTTCGGCTCGGTCGCGGTCTCGATCGGCGCCGAGACCTGCGGAGACTGCCACAACGGCGTGCACCATCCGACCTTCGACGAGTGGTCCTCCTCCGGCCACTCCCAAGTCATCGCTTCGCCGGCCGGCCGCGCCGGCTGCGCGAAGTGTCACAACGGGCTCTTCGTGGCCGACTATCTGGACGACCCTGAGGGGTTCGTCCCGCCGACGACCGACCCGACCGAGTCGGCGCCGATCGTCTGCGCCGGTTGCCACGATCCGCACGGCAATGACAACCCTGGGAGCCTGCGCGACGCTTCGGTGACCGACCGAGCGTTGCCCAACGCCATCTTGGTCGAGGCGGCCGGCGCCGGCCGGCTCTGCATGGCGTGCCACAACGGCCGCCGCACCGATGAAGACGTCGACGCACAGATCGCGAATGGCGGCCGACTCGGACCGCACCCCTCCGTGCAGGGCGACATGTTGGCCGGCGTCAACGCCTACGAGAAGATCAACGAGTCGTTCGACTTCCGCTCCAGCCTCCACATCCAGGTCCAGGACGCCTGCGTCACCTGCCACACGCACCCGCACGAGGGCGACATCCCGAACGGTATCCCGACGTTCACGGGCCACAACTTCAAGGCGACGGTGGAAGCCTGCACGCCGTGTCACGGCGCTGTGGAAGAGTTCGACGAGATCCTGGCCAAGCAGGACTTTGACGGCGACGGGACGATCGAAGGAGTCCAGTCGGAGGTCGCGGGACTCTTGGACGTGCTCCGAGAGACGGTCATCGCGGCGAGCACCTCGCAAGAAGCGATCGACGCCCTGACAGCGGACTTCGCGGCCAACATGGGCAGCGCCACGCTGACGACCGTCCGCCAGCGGGCGGCGTCGTACAACTGGGCGTATGTCAGCTTCGATGGTTCGACCGGCGTTCACAACACGACGTACGCGGTGCAACTCCTCCAGCAGAGCATCCTCTGGCTCGATCCGGGCGTGCTGACGCGTGCGTACATCCTCGTCGATCCCCAGGGGTGAGCGAGTACGACAAGCGAGCCGACGCGGGACGAACGCCGATGAGATCTCAGCACCGAACTTCTTCCCGACACTGCAGGGTGCGGGTCGCCCTTGTCAGCGCGATCGTCCTGCTCTCCCCCGTCGGCCCGGCGGCTGCTCAAAGCGCTGCTCAAAGCGCTGGGCAGAGCGACGCGCGTAGCGCGAGGGAAACAGTCTCTAGTTGGCTGCGGCTGCGGACGACCGGCTACGCGTTCGAAGAAGCGACCCGTTCGGGAACCAAGCTCGATCGCTTCGGCGCCTACCAACAGTTCGACGGAGCGGTCGCCGGGCTCTTCGACGGTCTGGCGACGGCTCGCTTCTCCGGTAGGTTCGCCGACGATCTTTCGCTCGTCGAACGGACCACCACCCGCAGTCGACTGCATGTCGGCTACGTCGAGCTGCGCCCCGCCAGTGCGCTGCGTGCTCGCGGAGGTCGGCAGTTCCTCCACACCGGCGCGACCAGCCTCGCGCTCGACGGCGTCTCGGTCACCGCTCGACCGAATCGCAAGATGGAAGCGAACGTCTGGGGAGGCCTGCGGGCGCCCTCTGACCGTTCGTTCGAGATCGGTCAGGACGACGACCGCGGCTTCGGCCTGGGCGTCACCCTGCGGCCGTCGCGTCGCGGGTCGGTCGGCGTCTCGTATGCCTATCGCGAGGAAGACGGCGCGATCACAGCGCGCCCGGTCGCGGTCGATGCTCTCGCATCGCTCATCGAAGGGGTGAGCCTACGCGGACGCGCGGTCTACGACGCGGAGCGCGAGGGGTGGATCCGCGCGGAAGCGCAGGGGCGCTGGCAGTCCGGCCCGAACGCGCCCGTCCTCTCGCTGCAGGCGCTGGACCGCCGACCCTCCGTCGACGGCGCCTCTTACTTCGCGCGTTTCTCGGAAGTCGAGAGGATTCGGCAGGGACGAGCCTCGCTCCGGTACGAACGTCCGAACGGATTCGGCGGCGAGGCCGAGTACATCGGCAGCTTCGTCGACGAGCGGACGAGTTCACGCGTCGAGGTTGCCGCGCTCGTTCCCAACGGTCGGATCGGCTACAGCGCGCGCCTCGGCGACACCGGTGAAGAGACCGGTTGGTTCGGTGAACTCGGGGTGCGTCCCGTCGATTGGCTCTTCGCTTCCGCCGGCGCGTCGCTGGTCACCTATGCGCTCCTGGAAGACGCTCCCGAAGAAGAGGAGCGCGAATTGATCACCGCCTTCGGCGCGTTGCGGCTCGACCTGCGCCCCGGCCTCGCAGCGCACTTGGAGATCCAGAGCGTGGAGGATCCATCGTTCTCCGAAGACCTTCGCGTGCTCCTCGGTCTCGACTTGGTCGCCGGGCGAGGCGCGAGTCGTTTCGGGCTCGATCGCGGGAGGTTCCTGCCATGAACGCGCGGAGCTGGAGGCTTCTGCTGGCGACATCGGCTGTCTCGGGCGCCGCTGTTGCGCTGCTCGCGGGCGCGTCGCTCATGCGGGCGGAGACACCCGATCGGCTGCCGCCGCTCCACCAGGTCCATGCGGAGAACGAGGTGGCTTGCGAGACCTGTCACGCATCGGCCGCGGAGGCTCACTCAGCAAGTGAGATGCCTCGCCCCGATCACGAGGTCTGCGCCGGCTGTCACGATGTCGAAGACGCGACCGCCTGCGCGATGTGTCACGCCAATCCCGATGCGCCGACGGCCCACGCCTGGGTCGTTCCTCCGGCGCGACTATTCTCGCATGCCACCCACGCCGACGGCGGCATCGCCTGCGAGACGTGTCACGGCTCGACCGCGCAGGGCGAACCGAGCCTGCCGGCCAAGGCGATCTGCCGGGATTGCCACGAGACCGCCTCGGGGATGTCCGACTGCGCGGTCTGCCACGCGGCGTCCGAACCGCTGCTGCCCATCTCGCACGTGCCGGATTGGATCTCTCTGCACGGACTCTCCGCGCACGCCGATCAGGCCACCTGCGAGAACTGTCACACGGCCACCGAGTGCCAGGACTGCCACGCCGGCGACAACGTCCGTCCTCGGAGTCACGGCCTCGATTTCACGTTTGCGCACGCGCTGACGGCGCGGGCCAGCGACACGGACTGCGCGTCGTGTCACACCGAGCGGTCGTTCTGCGCCGATTGCCATCGGTCCGAGAACGTCCTCCCGCAGGATCACTCGCGCGGCGACTGGGTCGTACCCAGCCGAGGAGGCGGACGGCATGCAGTCGAAGCTCAGTTCGAGCTCGAGAATTGCATGGCGTGTCACGACGAGGGCCTGTCCGAGCCGATCTGCGCGGACTGCCATGGGAAGTGAGCGATGAATCTCTCTCGAACCCGCATCCGCCCGCGACTCGTGCTCGGTCTGCTCGTGCTCGGTTCTCTCGGTCTGTTCGGCTGTAGCCAGGAACGACGGGTCACGTCCGAAGTCGAAGCGCACCCCGCATCGTGGAACGAGGTCGCCTCGCCCGACTTCCACGGCCTGCGCGTGGCCGAACGCACGTCCGACGGCTGCGAGGGATGCCACGGGGCCGAGCTGGAGGGATCGAGCGGAGTCCCCGGCTGCTTCGAGTGCCACGACGGCGCCGGGGGACATCCGCATGGTTTCGCCATGACCGCGGCAGAAGACTTCCATGGCGATCACGTCGCGGTGAACGGACCCCGTGAGTGTCGCGACTGTCACGGCGAGGACTATCGGGGCGGCTGGAGCGAGGTCTCTTGCTTCGGATGCCATGCCGGCGGGCCGAGCGGACACCCCGACGGATGGATGGAGCCGCGCGCGGCCACCTTCCACGGCCGCGTGGTCTTGAATGAAGGCTATGCCGATTGCCGCCGGTGTCACGGACCTGGACTGAGCGGCGGCACGAGCGGCCGGGCCTGCGGGGACTGCCACGGGTAGAGGATGAAGCAGACGCGTTTCCCCACCCTGGCCTACAACTTCACGACGGCGGTCGGCCTCCTCCTCGCCGGCATCGGCGCCCTCACCGCGATCGTCCTCTTCGTGCTCGTCTCGACCCGCGAGCACGGCAACGCGTATGTCGGGATCCTGCTCTACCTGGTGATCCCGGCCTTCATGATCATGGGTCTGTTGCTCGTGCCGCTCGGGATGTGGCGTCGCCATCGCGCGATCCAGCAAGGACGCGATCGAGGCGAGAGCTGGCCGGTCGTCGACCTGAATCGCCCCCCGCACCGGCGCGCGCTCGCGATTTTCGCGGTCGGGACCGTCATGTTCGTGGGCCTCTCGGCCTTCGGCGCCTATCACGGCTACGAGTACACGGAATCGGTGGAGTTCTGCGGCACGACCTGTCACGACGTCATGAAGCCGGAGTACGTGGCCTACCAGCACTCCGCGCACGCCCGCGTGGCCTGCGCCTCGTGCCACATCGGCGGAGGCGCGAGCTGGTTCGCCAAGTCGAAGATCTCGGGCATGTACCAGGTCTACGCCGTCTTGGCCGACAAGTATCCGCGCCCGATCGAGACACCGATCCGCGAACTGCGCCCAGCCCAGGAGACCTGCGAGCAGTGCCACTGGCCGCAGAAGTTCTTCGGCGGCCAACAGAAGCAGTTCAACCACTACATGTACGATTCGACCAACACCCACTGGCCGATCAATCTACTGATCAAGACGGGCGGCGGTGACCCGCGCACCGGTCAGTCCTCCGGCATCCACTGGCACATGAACATCGGCGCGAAGGTCGACTACATCGCCCGCGACCACGACCGCACCGACATCCCGTGGGTCCGCGTGACCGATCGCCAGACCGGCCGCGTCACGGTCTACGCCAACAGCGACGGCGACACCCTGACGGCGGCCGATCACGACACGCTGACGGTGCGCACCATGGACTGCGTCGACTGCCACAACCGGCCGAGCCACGGGTATCCCCCGCCGGATGAGACGATCGACCAGGCGATCCTCCTCGGGCAGATCGACCCCTCGCTCCCCGAGATCAAGCGGGTCGCGGTCGAGGCGATGGCGGAGACCTACGAGACGGAGCCCGAGGCGTTGACCGCCATCGCCAACTCGATCGGCGAGTTCTACGAATCGAATCATCCCGAGCTGTACGACTCCCGCCGGGCCGACATCGACGACGCCATCTTGGCGACGAGGGCCGCCTTCTCCCGCTCGATCTTCCCGGAGATGAAGGCTCGCTGGGACGTCTACCCGAGCAACGTGGGACACTTCAACTCGATCGGCTGCATGCGCTGCCACAATCAGAACCTGCAGTCGGCGGCGGGCGAGTCGATCACGACCGACTGCAACGCCTGCCACACCATCCTGTCGCAGGGAACCGGCGCCCGGCTGGCCTCCTCGCACGGCGCGGAGGGGCTGGAGTTCGAGCACCCGGTCGATATCGACGACGCCTGGCGGGAGAACGGATGCTACGAGTGCCACACCGGAACGCAACCCTGAGTCAGCGGCTGATTTCTCGTTCGGCCACGCTCTTTCCGTTCACCGCGACTTTCGCGATCGCTCTCTTGCTTGTCGGGCCCGACGTCCGCTTCGCCGCGGCGGCCCCGACCGACGACGCCTGCCTGGATTGCCACGACACTTCCGAGCATGAGGCGAGCATCGCCTACGGCTCACTCCTGGAGACATCGATTCACGCCGGCTTCGCGTGCGTCGACTGCCACACCGCGATCAGCGAACTACCGCATGCCGAAGAGGGGATGCCTCCGGCCGACTGCGGCTCTTGCCACGGCGACGTCGTCGAGGAGTACCGGTGGCACGGCGGGGAGCCGATTCCCGGCGGCGCCGACGTCCCCACCTGCGCCGACTGCCATGGGCGTCACTCGATCAAGGCCTCCTCCGACAGCACGTCGATGACGCACCGGACGGCGTTGACGACCACCTGCGCGGGCTGCCATGGCAATATCGACCTCGTCCGGAAGCACGAGATCCTGAATCAGGCCGCGGTCGAACTGTACAAGCACTCCATCCACGGCTCAGCCGTGGCGGCGGGGAGCGATTCGGCCGCCACCTGCATCGATTGCCACGGCAGCGGCGGGAGCGCCCATCGAATCTTGCTGGCGGGCGACCCGGCCTCCTCGATCAACCACTTCAACATCCCGGCCACCTGTGGAACCTGTCACTCGGAGATCGCCGAGGAGTACTGGCAGGGCGTGCACGGGAAGTTGGTCAAGCGGGGCGAAGTCGGCTCGCCGGTCTGCACCGACTGCCACGGCGAGCACGGGATCATCTCGCCAACCGATCGTCGCTCGCCGGTCAGCGCGAGTCGCGTGGCCGAAGCGACCTGCTCGCCCTGCCATGAATCGGCGTCGCTGAACGAGAAGTACATCGATCCGACCGGTCGGCCCACGAGTTGGGTCGATACGTATCACGGGCTGAAGAGCCAGTTCGGCGACGCCTTGGTCGCCAACTGTTCGTCCTGCCACGGCGCGCACAGGATCCTGCCGAGCAGCGACAGTCTCTCCTCGGTGCACCCCGCCAACCTGCAGGCCACCTGCGGCTCTTGCCACCCGAGCATCTCGTCCGCGATGGCCAATACCACCGTGCACGGAGATCCGCGGGACAACACCTCGCCGGCGGCCGGAGTGGTCGGGACGATCTACCTGATCACGATCCTCCTCGTGATCGGGGGGATGGTCTTCCACGGCGTGATCGACTACGGCCGCCACATCAAGGCCGTCCGCTCAGGTCCGCAGGTGCGGCGAATGAAAAGGATCGAAGTCGCTCAGCACTGGGTGCTGATGATCAGCTTCATCGTGCTGGTCATCACCGGCTTCGGACTGCGCTATCCGGGCGCTTGGTGGACCCGGTTGCTCTTCGGCTGGGAAGGCGGATTCCCGGTTCGCGGGACCATCCACCGGATTTCCGGCGTCGTCTTGATCGCGTCTTCGCTCTGGCACCTGTTCTATCTGTTCACGCCGCGCGGGAAGCAGTTCATCCGGGACATGGGACTCGCGCGCCGAGACCTCACCGACTTCATCGCCATGGTCCGCTACAACCTGGGCGGCAGCCGCGTCCGGCCGTCCTTCGGACGCTTCTCCTACGTGGAGAAAACGGAGTACTGGGCGCTCATCTGGGGCACGGTCATCATGGCGATCACCGGCCTCCTGCTCTGGTTCGACAACGCCGTCGTTCAGTTCCTTCCCCGTTGGGTGCTCGAAGTCTCGCTCGTCGCCCACTTCTACGAAGCGATCCTCGCCTCGCTCGCCATCTTGGTCTGGCATCTCTACTCGACGGTCTTCAGCCCCAGCGTCTACCCGATGAACCCATCCTGGCTCGACGGCAAGATGCCGGACGCGATGTATCGGCATGAACATGCGGAAGACGCGGCGGGCGCGATGCGCCTGGAGGTCGAGAGCGAAGTCGGGACCGAATCGGCTATTTCGCGCCGGTCTTGGCCTTGTCCCGGAACCCGGCCGGATACGGATGCGCGACCTTCGCGGCGTTCACCTTGAAGTCGAACTCCTTGTGGAACGGGTTCTCCGGGTTGTGGCATCCGAGACAGAGCTTCTCGGTGATCGGGTGCGTCAACCCCACCGAAGCGGGCTCCACCGTCCCGTCGAAGACGCCGTCCATCGCCTTCTTCGTCCAGTAGTTGCTGCCGGCGCCGTGGCAGCTCTCACACGAGACGCCCTCTTCGAGCGTGATCGTCTGCTTGGCTATGTCCGCCATCACCGGGAAGGCGGTGACGTGACACTTCAGGCACTTCGCTTCCTTCTGCGGGTCGCCGAGGCCCAGCTCCTTGGCTTTCGCCTTCGACTTCTCGCTGGCGAGGCTGGCGTACGCCTTCGCGTGCGGCCCCGCGGCCCACTTGCTGTGCTGATCGCCGGTGGCCTCTTTCGCGTGACACATCTTGCATTTCTTGGCGCCGACCAACGTCGCGGCCTTGGCTGGCGCGGCCTCGGCGGCGGGGTACGACATCACTCCGAGCACGGCTGCCCCGACTACCGCGGCCGCACAGAGTACGTAATGGGCTGGGCGCATGACGCGCTCCTCTCTCATTGGCTGGTCTGATCAACTGGACAGGTTCGAGCGCGGGGGGCGCCGCGCGTCAATCGCGCGCCCATTCTACCCCGCTCGGTTCACTTTGCCCCGACCTTCTTCGTCGCGGCCGCGGCCTCGCGGAAACCCTTCGGATACGGGTGGGCGACGTCCGCCGAGTACTTCACGAAGTCGAACTCGACGTGGAACGGATGGGTGTTGTTGTGGCAAGTGACACACGTCGCTTCTTTCACCGGATGGACCAGTCCGACCGATTCGGGCGTCAAGGTTCCGGCGAAGACATCCTCCATCACCTTCTTCTTCCAGTAGACGCTGCCGGGGCCGTGACAGCTTTCACACGAGACCCCTTCTTCCATCGTGATCGTCTGCTTGGCCATGTCGGCCATCACTGGGGCCGCGGTGGCGTGGCACTTCAAGCACTGGGGCGCCTTCTGCGGATCGGCGATCCCGAGCTCCTTCGCCTTGGCCACCGAGACGGGGCTGGCCAAGGTCAGGAAGGCTTTGGCGTGCGGACCGGCCAGCCACTTCGTGTGCTGGGCGCCGCTCTTCTCGCTCATGTGGCAGGTCTTGCACTTCTTCGCACCGACGAGATCGAACTCGGCCGCGCTCGCCGCGAGGGCGTCGTGCTCGTAGGAGTTGCGATTCGACAGTCGGTCGGTACCCAGCGCGATCAACGCGATGATCCCGGCCAACGCGGTCAGGGCGATCCAAAGGCTTTTCATGGTTCATCTCCCGGGAGGCGGTCTGGAATCAACGGCAGGATGTCTCGCCCCCGAGACAGACGGACCTTAGCACTCTGGGTCGGTTATCGACGGGTGACCAGGCTCTCGAAATCGGTCACGACTTCGATGATCCGCTCCGTCTCCGCGCTCGGGGGCACGACGACGAAGAAGCGCTCGCCGCCCGCATCGCAACCCCAACTCTGCGCGTCGATATTGAAGGATGCCCACGGTAGCTCGAACAGGCGTTTCGGCGTGCCGGCGCTGAAGCGCGTGCTCGTCTCGATATCGACCGCCATGATCTCTCGGGTGTTCAGGCTCTCGTAGACGAGTTCCCGGCCGCCCTTCGTCCACCGCGGGTTGATCCCTGACGCGGTGGAGATCTGCCACCGGCCCGGGGGACCGACGACGCTCTGCACGAAGACCTGGATATCGGGAGCGATTCCCATGACCCCCGCCACCCAGCGGCCGTCCGGCGAGACCTGATGGTGGACCATGCGGAGCGACGCTTCGGGGTGAGGCGACGTCGGACGGTCGCTCCCCTCACTCGGCGCCGCGAACCCGTGGAATTCGGAGTTGAAGAAGAGAAGACGCGAGCCGGCCTGGGCCCATTGACTCAAACTCACGGCGCCCCGAACGGAGGTCGGGATCGAGTCCTGTCCGCCAAGCCCATCGGCCGAACCGATGAGCAATCGAGAGGCGCCGTCCGCCGTCCTCGTGACGAAGCCGAACCTCCGACCGTCGGGGGACCATTGCGGCGTGAAGGCGTCGTCGTTCGTGAACGTCAGTCGGGTGTCGGTGGCGCGGGCGACGTCCAGCACGTAGACCTCGCCTCCGTCTGACGCGCGATTGGCCGAGCGCAGGTAGAGAACTCGCTGGCCATCCGCGGAGGGTCGCGGATTGCTCAGAACTCCCTTCGCCAACGGTGTCTTGTCGAGCACGCCCTCGCGGTTCGCCGCGTGGATCGCCATCTCTTCTCCGCCCGTCTGTCGCGAGAAGACCAGGACGCCGGTCTCGGAGATCGAGAAGTGTCCGCTCGCGTCGCCGACGCGGAGGTCGTCCGCCAGTGTGATCGGTTGGCCGACCAGCTCGGCCGCTCCTAGGTCGAGTTTCTGCGCCGTGAGCGACGTCCCGCGCACATAGAGCACCCAGCCTCCCGGCGCATACTCGACGCGGCCGTCGGAGCGTCCGAGGATCTTCGACTCGAGCGAGCCGATCCTCCCGAGCCGGATGTTGCCCGACACGCCGTTGCCGAGGCTCCCGATGAAGAGGAAGTGCTCCCCGTCGGGCAGGAAACAGGGCCACGCACTGCCGGTCTCCGCCGCGGCGCGGTCGATTCGCGTGGCCGGTTCCAACTCGCCGCCGCCTGCCGGCACGACGCGCAGCGAATCGTTTCGCTGGCCGTCCATCAGGATGTATCCCTTCGCCCCCCAGCTCAGGTCGACGCCGCCGGGCGCGGCGCAGACGATGCTCGGCGTTCCACCGGTGATCTGCACCCGTTGGATCTTGGTGTCTTTGACGAACGCGATCTCGCGACTGTCCGGCGACCAGTAGGCTCGGGTCAAACCTTCGGTGCCCGGAATCGGATGCGCGCTCACCTGATCCAACCGGCGCAGGTAGGCGAAAGCCTTGCCTCCCGACTTCACTCCGTAGGCCTGGACCAGAACCTGCGCGCCATCGGGCGAAACCCGCGGCCAGGTCACACGCGTTGCTTCCGCAATGGCGCCGAGCCGGAACCGGATCACCGGCGCCTCCGCGGTCGCGCGCGGATAGAGCCAGGCGAAGACCGAGGCGGTGCTGAGGAGTCCGAGCAGAGCGAGGATCCACGCCACTCGTGCGCCGGCCGCCGACGCGCGACTCTCCGACCTCGTCAGCGTCGGCGCCGCGACCGACGCCACGCTCGCAGCTGACATCCCCGCCGTCTCCGCGATCCCCTGCAACTGCAGCTTCACGTCATGCGCCGTCTGGATCCGCTCCTCGGGATCCTTCGCCAGACAGTTGCGGATGAGCCGATCGATGCCGGGCAATGGTCCGTCCACGACGCTGGAGCCCGAGATCGCCTCGCCCACCGGCGCCGGCTCGCGCTCCAAGATCGCCGCGATCAGGCTCGCTTGGCTGCGCCCCTCGAACGCGCGGCGACCGGTCACCATCTCGTAGAGCACGCACCCCAACGCCCAGATATCACTGCGCGTGTCGGCGTCGTGTCCCTCGAGCTGCTCAGGCGACATGTATTGGAAGGTGCCCAGGAGCGTGCCTTCGGTGGTGAGACCCTGGGCGACGGTCGGTGAGTTGAGGAACGTAGTCATGTTCGTGGCGGATGGGGTCATTCCGCCGCCGGCCGGGCCCGCGGCGGCCCTCGACAACCCGAAGTCCATCAACTTCGCGCCCGTCTTCGCCAACATCACATTCGCCGGCTTCAGATCCCGATGGATGACCCCCGCCCGGTGCGCCCGGTCGATCGCATCGGCGATCTGTCCCCCGAAACGCAACAACTCGGCGCTTGTGAGCGGTCCGCGCTTCAGTCGATCCGCGAGCGTAACCCCTTCGACCAACTCCATCACGAGGTAGTCGGTCTCGCCTTCGCGTCCCACATCGAACAGCGTGCAGATGTGCGGATGGTTCAGGCTCGAAATGAGCTTCGCCTCGCGTTCGAAGCGGGCGCGCACATCGGGCGACGGAGAGAGGTGCTGCGGAAGGACCTTGATCGCGACTTCACGGCCGAGCCGCGTGTCACGCGCGCGATAGACCTCGCCCATGCCGCCGGCGCCGAGCGCGGCAACGATTTCGTAGGGGCCGAGGCGGGCGCCGGGGTCGAGAGGCATCGGGGGAATCTACAGCAGACGCCCGACCGTGGCGACGGCCGAGCGAACTCGCGCGATTCGGAGGCTTCGGGCGCCGCTCTCCTCCCTTTCGGAAAATCGACGGAGAGACGAGAATGCTCGGACCGTCGCTCGACCGTCGAGTGCGCGAGAGAGAGGAGTCGATGCCCGGATCGTGGCTCGCGTTCGTGAAGCTGGCGGCGGCAGCCCCGATGGCGCTCGCCTGGTTGGTGGGCGTCGTGAGCGACGAGCAGAACCGTGCGCCGATCGCCGGTGCGACGGTGACACTGGTCGATCTGGATCGGCGCGGGGTCACCGACAGTTCGGGCGCGTTCCGTCTCGAACAGGTCCCGCCCGGCCCGCAGCACGTGCAGGTGCGACGCGTCGGTTACGCCCCGCTCACCTTCCATGCCCTCGTGCCGTCGCAAGGGCCGCTCGTCATCGACATCTCGCTTCGTCCCGATCCGATGTCGATCGAACCGATCGAAGTCCAGGCGGCGCTTCCGGTCCGAGGGTCGGAGGGATTGCAGGGTTCACGGTACCCCGACCGCGGACTCTCGATCGCGGCGGTTCGACGCCATCCGCTGGTAGCCGAATCGGACATCCTCGAAGCGACCTCGGGGGGCGAGGTGATCGTCCAACCCGAATCTCCGAGCGGCGTGCACGTGCGCGGCGGCGCGTCGGATCACTTGGCGCATCTGATCGACGGCATCCCGGTGCTTAGTCCGTATCACGCTGGCGGAACCTTCAGCTCCTTCAATCCCGACGCGATCTCTCGCATCGATCTCCTCACCTCACCGCCGCCCTGCGACGGTCCCGATGCGCTGGCCGGCGTTTTCGTCGCGACGACTCGAGCCCCGGTCGAGCGCCTGCAAGTGCGCGGCGGATTGAGCACGACGCAGGCCCGCATCACGATCGACCGTCCGTTCGGCGACGCGGGCGCCTCGGGGCTGATCGCATTGCGAACCACGTTTCCCGGACTCGCGCCTCGGCTCCAGGACAATTCATATCTGGGCGGCAAGGGGCGCGACTGGTTGGCGAAAGGCACGCTGCCGACTCTCGGCGGGAAGCTCTCCGCCATCGGGCATGGCAGCACCACGGAGATCGGGGCGGCGGCCATTCCTCCCGACGTGAACACGGAGCAGCCTCGCGCTTCCACCCCACGACACTCCTTCGGCGGCGACAGCTATTCGTACGGCGGCGTGTGGCATCGCAACTTCGAATCCGCGACGGTCGAACTGCGAGGATGGCGCGCGGTCGGAGACAGCGAGGCCAGATGGCATGAGCCCGATTCGCTCGTGTTGGGCCTAGAGACGCGGCGCACCGACGACGGCGCGCTCGCTCAGGTCGAGTTCGGCGCGTCGGCGCGGCGCACACTCGTGGGCGTGCGGGTCGAGGAGATGCGGACGAGCTACGAGGTCCGCTCCGCCCCAGGCGACTCGACCGCGGCGTTTCCCGCAACGCCGCCCGCACTCTCGATCGACACTCGCACCCCGATCACGTCGGCATTCCTGCAGCACCAGCACACGTTCGGATCTGGGCTCGAGCTCACGCTTTCTCTCACCGGGGCCTTCGTGCGGTCCGATTTCCGGCCCAGCCCGAGCGCAGTGGCGCGATGGAAACCCTCCGAGGTGCTCGACCTGACGATCGGCTACAGCCGACGTCACCAATTCGCCCAGTCGTTGCGGAATCCTGAATCGGTTGTCAGCAACATCTTCCCCATCGACCTCTTCGTCGGTGCGGCCCCTTCGGGAACGCCGGTGGCGCGCAGTCACACTGGGTTTCTCGCCATCCGTCACCATGCACTTCTCGGATTCCAATGCGGCGCTCAGGTCTATGCGAACGACTCCGAAGGACTCGCGCTCGTCGCGCCGCGGGACGGCGAGCCGTTCGCTACGAGCGGGTTCGTCCGGGGCTCAGGCTCCACGCGCGGCGCCGCGTTCGAGGTCTCGCGCAGCCGCATGCGTTACACCCTGCTCGGCAGCTACGGCGTCCAACGATCGAAGCTGGAGGGTGCGGGGGGCCGCTACACGCCGCAGTTCGCGGCGGGCCATTCGCTCGCGACGGGCCTGCTCTTCTATCCGAACCCCAGCACGTCGCTCCGACTGGGCGTCACGGCCGACTTCGGTCGCCGCGCGACGCCCACGGTTGGTTTCTTCGAGTGGGAGGCGTGCAACCTGCTCGATCAGGGGTGCGAGTTCGCCGGGAGTCCGATCGCGCGAGCCGACGCCCTCGGCTCGACCCGTCTCCCGCCCTACTTGCGCGTCGATCTCGGCTTCCGCAAGCACTGGCACGTCGACGTGGCGGATCGTGACGCCGAGATCGCGATCTTCGGCGTGGTGACCAACTTACTGGGGCGCATCAACCGGCTCACGGCGGTCCAAGACCCCGTGACCGGCCGGGAGACCTGGATCGACATGCGTCCGCGTTCGCCGCTCGTCGCCGGGCTGGAGTGGAGATTCTGAGGCGATGGCGCGAGGCCGCTGTCACGAACTCGGGGGCTGGCCTGCTCCTCTTGCGATGAGTGTCCACCGATGAGCCCCATTCAATGAGCGCTACGGCCAACGACTCATTTGCTGCGCTCTGCCAAGCGCTCTTCGAGCAGCACTTCGCACGTGTCTATCGAGTCCTGCAGCGGTTTTCGGGCGAGCCCGAGTTGGCCGCCGACCTGACCCAGGATGCGTTTCTGAGGCTCTATCAACGAGGGAGTCCGCCCGATGCGCCCGAAGCTTGGCTCATCACCGTCGGGCTCAATCTCATGCGCAATGCAAAGTCGACGCAGACCCGCCGCGCGCGGCTGCTCGCTGCGGACGACGATCCGGCGGGCGCCGCGTCGACCTACGCGAACGAAGGGGACTCGGAGCAAGAAGAGCGCGTGAGGAGCGTCCTCCAGGCGATGCCGGAGCGAGACCAGCAACTGCTCCTCCTGCGCTCCGATGGATACAGCTACCGCGACATGGCCTCTGCCTTGGAGTTGAACGAAGCCAGCGTCGGAACCCTGCTCGCCCGCGCCAAGCACGAGTTCCGCACGCGGTACGAGGGAGCCGTCGATGCATTTGGACAGTGAAGCGATCCAGCGGCTGCTGCATGGCGAACTCGACGAGTCCCGGAAGCGGGAATCCGAGTTTCACCTCACCCAATGCGCCGCCTGTCACGCGACGTTCGAAACCGCCGAGTTGGAAGAGGCTTGGGTCTTCGATCGTCTCGAAGCGTTGGACCACCCGGCGCCCGCGCGCGCGGCGAACGCACCCTGGACGAAGGTTCCGCAATCGGCGCGCGCAGGCTGGTTCGAGCGATTCGACGGCTTTCTCCGAGCGGGATGGTTCGCGTCGACGGCGGGAAGCTGGGTGCCGAGAGCGGCCGCCCTCGCGCTCATGCTGACGGCGGCTGCGGCCGCAGCGTATGTCCTGCCAGGTTCTCCATTTCGGACTTGGATCGACGAGATCGCGGGACGTGGCGACGCGCCGAAGAGTTCCGGACTGCGCATTCCCGGAATCGACTCCGGAGCGTCCCACCCCGCATCCGTCGATCGCGCCGCGGGCCCGGCCGGCATCGCGGTCGAGCCCCACGACCACCTCGTCGTGCAATTCGCGGCGCCCCAGGCTTCGGGCGAGATCGTCGTGTCGATCGGAACGTCCTCGCTCGTGAGCGTTCGAGTGGTGGGCGGCGCCGCCAAGTTCGACACCGACGCCGCATCACTCGGGATCCTGAATCGCGACTCCGCCGCCAGCTACGAGATCGAGCTTCCTGCCGACGCGCCCTCGATCGAGATTCGCGTCGCCGGTCGCGTGCGGCTGACGAAGCGTGGGAGCCAGATCGTCTCGGATGCAACGGTCGATGCTGACGGTCGGTACCGGCTGGCGCTCGTCGAGGGGACGAACCGATGAATCGCCCCAGCACGCTGTTGATCGCCGTTTCGATCGCCCTCATCCCGTTGGGGCCGGTGCGCGCGCAGGGCACGCAGGGCACGCAGGACTCACCTGGCGCAGCGAACAGCTCCTCGGTCGAATGGACGCGGACTCCGCCCGAGGTCTCCGGATTTCTGCAGGTGCACTATCGCAATGCGTTCGCGACCGGCAGCGACAGCTTGGTCGACAACGATGACTTCCGCGTGCAGCGGGTCCGGATCGGCGTCAGCGGTCCGATCCTCCCTTGGCTGTCGTACGACATCGAAGTCGATCCCCGCGCTCCTGAAATTGCCGGAGTCCTTCGAGACGCCTTCATTGCCCTGAAGATCATTCCGCGGCACCGGCTCCGGATCGGCCAGCAGAAGATGCCGTTCGGCTACGAGAATCAGGAATCGTCGAGCCGGCTCTACGCCGTCAACCGCACCGAGCTCTCCGACAACCTCTCTCGCGGGATCAATCTTCGCGACATCGGCGTCGGGCTGTCCGGAAACCTTCCCCTCGACGAGAGTCTGCGGATCGAGGATGCGATCGCGGTCAGCAACGGCGCGGGGATGAATGTGCAGGCAGATGACACTCCGACGAAGAACCTCTGGGGGCGCCTCGGCTTGCGGCACAAGTCTGGCGACAACGTGGCGCGGCTCGGCCTGTCGGGAGGGATGGGAGACTTCATCGATGTCGAGATCCCGGAAGACCCGGATGACGATATCCAGGTCGAATTCACGAGGGTCGGCGCGGATGTCGAGATCGACCGCGAACGCTATTTCTTCAGCGCGGAGTACGCCGTGGGTTGGGAAGACAATGTGACCACGGGGGAGTCGGACGATCCGCGCGGCTACTACATCAACTGGGTCGGCAAGACTCCCTGGCGAGTCGGCCCGATCGTTCGGCTCGACACGCTCGGAGACGAGTACAAGCGCTGGACCATCGGCGGATACTACGGGCTGTCTGCGGAGCTGTTCCGCGTCATGGTGAACTATGAATACCGCCAGTTGAAGGATGACCTACGTGCTGATGACAAGCTCTATACCTGGGTCCAAGTCCGGTTCTGATCCGACCGCTCGGGAAGCCATGGAGTGGGAGGCGCTGCTTCCCCGCTTCCTGGCTGCGGATCCGGGACTGGTCGAATCACGAGCGCTGCAGCGGAGGGCCGACACGAAGTTCGTGTTGCCGATCTCTGCGTTGCCGGCGCTGCTCTCCAGGCTCGCGGACGACTACTCCATCCTCCGGGCCGGATCCGCCCTGGTCGCCGACTACCGCACCCTGTACTTCGACACGGCGGACTTCGAGTTCTTCCACGCGCACCGCCGGGGTCGCCGCGTTCGCCACAAGGTGCGAGTCCGTCACTATCCCGACCGCTGCGTCAGCTTTCTCGAGGTAAAGACACGGCTCAGCCCGATGGAGACGATCAAGGGTCGGATGCAGCGCTCGTACGGAGAGAATGAACTGTCGCCCCGCGACCATGCGTTCGTGCGCGAGCGGACAGGAGCGTCCCAGGATCTCGCGCCGCAGGTCTGGACGCACTTCCGACGCGTCTCCTTGCTCGGGGTTCGGACACAGGAGCGCGTCACCATCGATTGCGGGCTGCGCGTCGCCATGGGACACAGACCGACGTCGTTGCCGAATCTGGCCATCGTGGAGATCAAGCAGGCGAGGTTCGCTCGGAACACCCCTGTCTTGCGTGCGCTCGCCGCCGGTGGATGGAGACCCGGGTGGGCCAGCAAGTACTGCATCGCGATCGCTCTCACGCACCCCGAGGTTCGCTTGAACCGCCTCCTGGCCCATCTTCGCTCCGTGGAACGGGAGTCCGCGTGAACCAGCTCCTCGGAGGAAGCGCCTGGGCGAACTGGCAGGATCTGGCGACCCTGCTCCTACGGCTCGTCTTCGACCTCGCCGTCGCCACTGCCCTCATCCGCGGGATCTACGCGCGGAGGTACGGCGATCGCGACTACGTGTTCACGTACTACGTGTTCAACATCATCACGTTCTGTCTGTGCTTGATGCTGCGCAAGGTAGCCGTCGAGATCGGATTCGCGCTCGCGCTCTTCGGTGTCTTCGGGATCCTTCGATACCGCACCGAGCAGATCCGGATCCGGGATCTCACCTATCTGTTCGTGTTGATCGGGGTCGGCATCTTGAACGCGATCGCCGACGCACATGTGAGCGTGCTCGAGCTGGTCACCGTCAATGTCGTCATCGTGGCGATGATCGCGCTGCTGGAGCGCCGGTCCGCGGGTGGTGCGGAGCGATCGACGCCGATGTCGTACGACCAACTCGAGCTGCTCCTCCCCGGCAACGAAGGCCGACTCATGGCCGACCTCGTCGCCAGAACCGGTCTGGCCGTCAACCGCGTCGAGGTCCAGCGGTTCGATCTGCTCCACGACGCGGCCGACATCACGATCTACCACCGGGAGCGTCGGTAGCCATGCGCGTCTCCGCCGTCTGTCCGCCGTCCGTGACGTTGCTGCTGAGCGCCGTCGCCGTTGGTTCGCTTGCTGGTTGCACGGCGGCCCGAGAGGAAGCGCGATGGGGCGCGGCCGTCACCGTCCAACCGGGATGGCGATCGGCCGAGGATGCGGCCGTCGCGGCCGCATCCGACGAAGGGGTCTGGATCCCGCTCGCGGGCGCCATCCTGCTCCAATTTGGAGACTTCGATCGGCGCGTCTCCGATTGGGCGCGCGATCACACGCCGATCGCAGGGTCGAACGATCGCGCAGCGGATCTCAGCGACCGGCTCTTGGACGCTTCCCGTGCTTCTTACTGGATCACGATCGTGGCTTCCGTCAGTGGGGACGACACGGGGAGCTGGGTGTCGGACAAGCTCCAGGGGACAGCACTCGGTCTCGTCGCGACGAACGTTCCGGCAGGCGCTACCTGGGCGCTCAAGCAGGTCACGGATCGCCGAAGACCCGACGGGTCGGATCGACTGAGCTTTCCGTCAGGTCACGCTTCGTATTCGACGGCCCATGCCACGCTCGCCGGCCGAACTCTGCCGTTCATCCGCATGCGTCCTCGAGCCCGGTCAGGATGCGAGTTGGCGCTGCTCACGATGACGATCGGCTGCGCGTGGTGCAGAGTGGAAGCGGGGAAGCACTATCCCTCCGACGCGCTGGCCGGGATCGCATTGGGTCGATTCCTGGCGGCGTTTCTCGAGGATGCGTTCACGCAGGGGTCGCGACGGTCGGCGTCAGGCGTCGCTATCGTCGGCGACTCCGAACGTCTGGGCGTCCGCTTCACGTTCTAGGGAGCATTCCACACAGGAGGTCTCAGATGGATCGCACGCAGAGGTTCTTGATCAGCGTTTCGATGCTCACCGTGCTGGCGAGCCCGGGGTCTGTGGATTGAGTTGCGTGGATGAGGAGGTGACGACATGGCCCTGAGAGAAGAACTGGAGGCGACCGGCCTGAAGCTCTTCCGGTGGCGGAGCTATTTTCCGCTCTTCCTCTTGTTCTTGCTGATTCCGGCCATCGCTTCCTTCCGCTATCCCGACGGGCGCCACTCACTCGACCTCTTCTGGGAGGCCGCCTGCTTCTCGATCTCGCTGCTCGGCTTGCTCGTGCGCGCCATCGCGATCGGGTATGTGCCTTCCGGCACGTCGAGGCGCGGCACGCGCGCCCCGCACGCCGAAGCGCTGAATACATCCGGCATGTACTCGGCGCTGCGCCACCCGCTCTATCTCGGCAACTACCTCATGTGGCTGGGTGTGACGATGTTCCCGCGAGTCTGGTGGTGCCCGGTCATCACCAGCTTCGCGTTCTTCATCTACTACGAGCGGATCATGTTCGCGGAGGAAGAGTTCCTTCGCCGCAAGTTCGGCGCGCAGTGGCTCGATTGGGCGTCACGCACCCCCGCGATCATCCCGTCCATCCGAAGCTGGAAGTCGACCGGCCTGCGATTCTCCCTCTGGAACGTGCTCAAGCGCGAATACTCAGCGCTCTTCGCGCTGGTGGCGTCGTTCACGTTCCTCGAGATCGTCGGCGACTTCTTCGCGCGCGGCGAACTCACCGTCGACGTGGTCTGGGGCGCAACCTTCGCGACCTCGGCCGTCCTCTGGATCGTCCTCCGCTCGCTCAAGGGGAAGACGAAGCTCTTCGGCGTCACGCTCCGGTAGGTCTCCGCCCGGAACCGTCACGAATCGCCCGGCTCGAGGGTTCCTGGTCCGAGACGTTTAGACCTCTTCTTCGATTCGGAGGCGCGCGATGGGAGTCCGTCGGTTCGTGCATGAGTCCAGGCGTAACGGCATCGTTCTAGATCGCGCGCTGGTTGCGTGGCTGGCGTCGGCCGCGTGGCTGCGATCGGTTGCGCCCGCTGCGATCGTCGCGGCCGCGCTGGGAATCGCCTGGGACAGCCTCGCGAACGCCTCCGTGGCCTCCCCCACCACGCCTCGCCAACGAGGCGAAGGAATTCCGACCTCTATGTTCGGGACGTACATCCGACCGGGAGAGCTGCTGGTGTATCCGTTCTTCGAGTACTACTTGAACAACGACGAGGAGTACAAACCGGAGGAGCTCGGTTTCGGCCTGGAGCGCGATTTTCGCGGGAAGTATCGCGCCTCCGAGGGGCTGATCTTCCTGAGCTATGGGATCTCCGACCGGTGGGCCATCGAGATCGAAGCCGCGGTCATCTCGGCCAAGCTGGAGAAGGCCGCGGACGACCCCTCCGCGATGCCTGACGAGCTGAAGCAATCGGGGACGGGCGATGTCGAAGGACAACTCCGATATCGGTGGGCAGAGGAGACCGAGGGCCGTCCCGAGCTCTTCAGCTACTTCGAGGCAGTGACCCCTCAGCAGAAGGACAAGAAACTCATTGGAACCCCGGATTGGGAGCTGAAACTCGGTTTCGGCGCCATCAAGGAGTACCCGCTCGGCACTTTCACGCTGCGGGCAGCGGGCGAATACGACGCCGCTGAGTCGAAAGGTGAACTGGGCGAGTGCGCCCTCGAGTATCTCCGCGTGCTCTCCCCGGCCTGGCGCGGCTATCTAGGGCTCGAAGGCGCTCAGGACGAGTGGGAGCTGATCACCGAAGCGCAGTGGAAGCTCCACCCGCGCGCCACACTCAAGTTGAACAACGCCTTCGGTGTCACCTCCAAGGCGGTGGACTGGGCGCCCGAGGTGGGCGTGATGTTTTCGTTTCCTTCCGGCAGGAGCGGCTCCGGGGAGTAGCGGCGCTGGCCGCCTTGTCACACCCGCGCCCCCTCGCCGGTTCCTCTTGCACACGATGTATCCAAGTCCCCGAAGAGGAAGGCATCCCCATGAAGAAGCAACTCCGCGCACTCGTTCCGCTGCCCCTAGTTCTGCTCGCTCTCCTGGGCTGCGGCAAGGACTCCTCCACCAATCCGCCCGACAACCCGGCCCCTGAGTTCGTCCCGTCCGACTTCGTCGCGGGCGTCGACAGTCCGTTCATGCCGCTGATTCCCGGCACGGTCTTGATCTATGAAGGGGAAAGCGACGGCCAGATCGAGCGAGTCGAGTACGAAATCACTGCGCAGACGAAGGTGATCCTCGGTGTGACCTGCATGGTCGTGCGCGACCGGGTCTACTTCGACGGGGAACTCGAGGAAGACACATTCGATTGGTATGCGCAGCACGATAACGGCGATGTCTGGTACTTCGGTGAGGATTCGAAGGAGATCGCGAACGGCCAGGTGGTAAGCACCGAGGGCTCGTGGGAAGCCGGAGTGGACGGCGCGAAGCCCGGCATCTTGATCAAGGCGACTCCGGTCGTCGGCGACACGTATCAGCAGGAGTACTACGAGGACGAGGCCGAGGACATGGCGCAGGTCGTCGCTCTCGATGCCACGGCGACCACACCGCTCGCCACGTACACGAACTGTCTGAAGACCAAGGAATGGAACCCGCTCGACTCGGAGGCGCTGCCCGAGTTCAAGTTCTATGCGCGCGGTGTGGGCATGGTGCGGGAGGAGGCGATCGGCGGCGACGCGGTCTTGGAGTTGGTGGAGATTCGGAGGCCGTAGGGGCGAAGAGGGTTCGGGCTCCAAGTGCGGATGCGGACTTTGGACTTGGGTTGCGGAGGTAGGTCCGGCCAGAGCGCGGGACCTACTTCGGGCTGACCAACGACTCGAAACTCGTCACCACTTCGACGATCCCCGCGCTCGACCCGTGCGGCGGAACGATGACGTAGAAGCGTTCGCCGTCCGCGTCGACACCCCAGGACCTGATCTCCAGGGTGAAGGAACGCGAGGGGAGTTTGAACAGGCGTCGGGGTGTGCCCGCTCTGAATCCGTCTCGCGTCTCGATCTCGACCGACATCAGGTCGCCGTCCCAGGTCTCGTAGATGAGTTCGCGACCGTCGCGCGTCCAGATGGGATTGATGCCGGGCTTCGTCGTGATCTGCCAGCGGCCGGGAGGCCCGGTGAGGCTGCGAACATAGACGTGGGGATTGGGGCGCCGCGCCGTAGGCGTAGGCGATCCAGCGACCGTCCAGAGAGATCTGCTGCTGCGCCGTTCTCTCCCCATCCTCCAGCAAGCGGACCGGCACGCGATCGGGGAGGTCGGTCGCGACCGAGTGTCCGCGGAAGTCGGACGAAGTGAAGATCAGCCTCGAGCCTGCTTTCGACCACTGCGTGAGCGAGGCGCCGAGCCCGGTGGGGATCGCAACCGAATCCCGGCCGCCGATCCCGGCCGCCGAAGCGATGCGCAATCGGACGTCGCCGCCGCGTCGTGTGGCATAGGCAAACCGACGACCGTCGGGCGCCCAGGTCGGACCGAACGCATCGTCGCCCGAGAACGTGAGTCGCGTGTCGGTGGCGCGTTCCAGGTCCAATACGTAGGCATCGCCGCCGTCGTCGAGCGACCGAGTGGCGCGGAGATACAAGAGCCGGCGGCCGTCCGGAGAAGGCTCGGGTCCCCCGAGGATGCCGGTCGCGAGAGAAGCATCCGCGAGCGCGCCGGTGCGGTCCGCCGCATGGAACTCCAGCGCGCTGCCGCCCTCTTGTTGTGAGACGGCGAGCACGCCCGATTCCGAGACGGAGAAATGTCCGCTCGCGCCGCCGATCAGGACGCCGTCGACCAGCGTGCGCGGTTCACCGATCAGCTTGCCGGCCCCTAGATCGAGCTTCTGGGCGAGGAGTGTGCCCCCGCGCACGAACACGACCCAACCTCCCGGCGCGTATTCGACGCGGCCCTCCGATCGACCCAAGAGCTTCGAGTCGAGCGAACCGATCTTGCCCAACCGGATGTTGCCCGAGAGGCTGTTGTTCAGCGTTCCGATGAAGAGGAAGTGCTCGCCGTCGGGCAGGAAGCAAGGCCAAGCGCCGCCCGTCTCGCCGACCGCGCGGTTGATGCGCGTAGCGGGACGCAGCTCGCCGCCGCCGGCGGGGACGATGCGGAGCGAATCGGTCCGCAGGCCATCCATGAGCAGGTACCCCTTCGAGCCCCAACTCAGATCGACCCCTCCCTGCGCGGCGCAGATCGTGGTCGGAGACCCGCCCCCGATCGGAACGCGTTGGATCTTGTCGTTCGCGACGAAGACGATCTCGCGACTGTCGGGCGACCAGTAAGGGCGGCGCAACTCTTCGGTGCCCGGAACCGGGTTCGCGTCGATCTGGTCGATCCGCCGCACATACGCGCGCCTGACCGATTCGGTATCGGTCCCCAGGACGAGGATGTACTTCCCGTCGGGCGAGACTCGCGGCCACCTCGTTTCCTGAAGACCCGGGATCGCGTCGAGTCGGAAACGCACGGCCTGGGTGACCTGCTGGGTCTGCGGATAGAGCCAGGCGAAGACCGAGGCGGTGCTGAGGAGTCCGAGCAGAGCGAGGATCCACGCCACTCGTGCGCCGGCCGCCGACGCGCGACTCTCCGACCTCGTCAGCGTCGGCGCCGCGACCGACGCCACGCTCGCAGCTGACATCCCCGCCGTCTCCGCGATCCCCTGCAACTGCAGCTTCACGTCATGCGCCGTCTGGATCCGCTCCTCGGGATCCTTCGCCAGACAGTTGCGGATGAGCCGATCGATGCCGGGCAATGGTCCGTCCACGACGCTGGAGCCCGAGATCGCCTCGCCCACCGGCGCCGGCTCGCGCTCCAAGATCGCCGCGATCAGGCTCGCTTGGCTGCGCCCCTCGAACGCGCGGCGACCGGTCACCATCTCGTAGAGCACGCACCCCAACGCCCAGATATCACTGCGCGTGTCGGCGTCGTGTCCCTCGAGCTGCTCAGGCGACATGTATTGGAAGGTGCCCAGGAGCGTGCCTTCGGTGGTGAGACCCTGGGCGACGGTCGGTGAGTTGAGGAACGTAGTCATGTTCGTGGCGGATGGGGTCATTCCGCCGCCGGCCGGGCCCGCGGCGGCCCTCGACAACCCGAAGTCCATCAACTTCGCGCCCGTCTTCGCCAACATCACATTCGCCGGCTTCAGATCCCGATGGATGACCCCCGCCCGGTGCGCCCGGTCGATCGCATCGGCGATCTGTCCCCCGAAACGCAACAACTCGGCGCTTGTGAGCGGTCCGCGCTTCAGTCGATCCGCGAGCGTAACCCCTTCGACCAACTCCATCACGAGGTAGTCGGTCTCGCCTTCGCGTCCCACATCGAACAGCGTGCAGATGTGCGGATGGTTCAGGCTCGAAATGAGCTTCGCCTCGCGTTCGAAGCGGGCGCGCACATCGGGCGACGGAGAGAGGTGCTGCGGAAGGACCTTGATCGCGACTTCACGGCCGAGCCGCGTGTCACGCGCGCGATAGACCTCGCCCATGCCGCCGGCGCCGAGCGCGGCAACGATTTCGTACGGTCCGAGGCGGGCGCCGGGGTCGAGAGGCGTCGGGGGAATCTACAGGATCGGGATGGGTCGAGGCGACGGCGGGCGAAGCGGGTCACGCCATGCGATCGAGGGGCCGTCAGGAGGCCGCGCTCTGCTCCGCCTCCAGCTCCTTCTTCTGCTGCCTGAACTCTTCCGCGCGTTCCGGTCTTCCAGACGCCTCGTAGAAGCCGATCATGGAGTCGAGGATCCTGGCCTTCTCTCTCCGGGGATACTCACTCTCGGAGAGAAGACGCGTCGATCCAGACACCAACAGCGACTCCGCCTCGGAGTGGTGATCCAGCGCCGCCAGGCACTCCCCCAATGCGCAGGCCGCCTCGGCAGACTCAATACTTTCCGCATCGAGCGCACGCTCGAGATCCAGGTCCTCTTCGAGAAGCGGGCGCGCCTCTTCCGGCCGGCCGTTGCTGTACAACAGCACGCCGAGACGCAACAGGGGATACGAGTAGTTGGGGGTGCCCGGGTGGCAGCTTCTTCCGGCAGATCTCCAGAGCCTCGCGGTAGTGGGCCTCGGCCCCGGCGAAGTTGCCGCTCGATTCGAGTTGCCTCGCCAAGTTCGCCGCCGCGACCGCGACGTGGGGATGCTCACTCCCGAGCGCGTTCCTCAAGATTTCCAGACCTCCGAGACAGAGGGACTCCGCCTCCGCGCTCTTGCCGATGCGTCCCAGGAAAGCGGCCAGGTTGATCATGCCGGCAGCGACGTCGGCGTGGTCCTTGCCCAAGTTCCGTCGCCGGATGGCGAGTGCTTCCCGCAAGAGGGGCTCCGCCTCTTCGTCTCTCATCCGGGCCGAGAGCGACAGGGCGAGGGTGCTCATGCTGGCGGCGACGGCGGGATGGTCGGCGCCGAGCACGCGGCGTCGCATCTCCACCGCCGCTCGGAGCAGCGAGTCGGCCTCGCTGTAGCTCCCGCCCAAGTAGAGCGTCCGGCCGAGATTGTTCAAGCTCTGCGCGACCGAGGCGTGCTCCTTTCCCAGCAAGCGCAGCCGGATACGAAGCGACGCGCGAAAGACCGAGTCCGCGCTCGCATAGTTCGCTTTGTCGATCAGGACCTCGCCGACGTTGTTCATGCTCTCGGCCACGTCGAGGTGTTCGGATCCGAGAGCTTTTTCTCGCATCGCGAGCGACCTCCGCAGGAGCGAGTCGGCGCCGTCGTAGTCGCTCGTCACCCGTCGGAGGATACCGAGGCTGTTCAAGCTCGCGGCTACGTCCGCGTGCTGGCTCCCCAACGTTCGCTGCCGAAGATCCAACGCCTCCTCGAGTAGTTCGCCGGCTTCCTTGTACAGGCCGAGGTTCTGGTAGACGCGGCCGATGGTGTCCAGAAGCTTGGCTCGGACTTCGGGCTGGCCCTTCAACTCACGAGCGATTCGTTCCGCTCCGGCCTCGAGCACCTCGCGAGCAGTGGCGCCTTCTCGATTCGTCTGCGGGTCCGAGACCCGGAAGACATCGACGAGGAGATTCGAGACCCGCTCCGCTTTGTCGCGCTCCGCCGCAGCGAGATCTCGCTCACGTCCTACTCGGAGGGTCTGGACGGTCATCATCGCGGCGAACCCGACGATGAGGAGCAAGGCGGCCACGACTCCCTTGTTGCGGCGGACGAACTTCGTGGTGCGGTAGCGCACCGTGTCCGCGCGCGCCTTGACCGGCCGTCCGCGGAAGTATCTCTGGATGTCCTCGGCGAACTGCAGCGCCGATGCGTATCTCCGCTGGGGGTCCTTGTGCAGCGCCATCAGCACGATGTTGTCGAGATCGCCCGCCAGTCGTCGCCGCAGTCGATCGGGCGCCTCGCCTCGTTGCGCCGCCACCTGGTCCGGCGTGATCCGTTTCACGCCCTCTTCGGTCGGAACCTCCTCCGTTCGGCGGACGGTGAGGCTGGGCCGGATCGGATCGGTGTCACAGATCACGCGCTCGATCTCTTGGAGGCCCCGGTTCGTCAACCGATACGGGAGACGGCCCGTCAGAAGCGTGTAGAGCAGCACCCCGAGGGAGTAGACATCGCTCGAAGTTGTGATCGCGAGGCCGCGGACCTGCTCGGGGCTCGCGTATTCCGGCGTCATGAGGCCGCGTCCGACCCCGGTCAGTTCGACGGTGCGGGCGAAGAGTTCGGGATTGAGCACCTTCGCGATCCCGAAATCCAGCAGCTTGGGTTCGCCGCTCTCAGTAACCAGAATGTTGGCCGGCTTGATGTCCCGATGGACGACGAGGTTCTGATGGGCGTAATGGACCGCGGAGCAGACGGTGAGGAACAGCTCCAGCCGCCGCACGGTCGGCAGTCGGTGGAGATCGCAGTACTGATCGATCGGCGTCCCCTCGATGTACTCCATCGCGAAGTACGGCAGTCCGTCGGGAGTCGTGCCGCCGTCCATCAGTCGAGCGATGTTGGGATGATCGAGACTGGCGAGGATCTGCCGCTCGTTGCGGAAGCGCCGCAGGATGTCGTCGGTGTCCATGCCGCGCTTGACGAGCTTCAGCGCCACCCGTTTCTGGAACTCGTCATCGGCGCGGGTCGCGAGGTAGACGGTGCTCATGCCGCCTTGGCCGATGAGTCGCTTGATCCGGTACGGGCCGATCTTCTCGCCGATGCGGGAGGCGTGGTGATCGGAGACCACCGCCTAGGCTGCGAGATCGATCGCGTCCTCGATGAATCCGCCGGCCCGTTCATCCGCGCGCAACAGCTTCTCGACCTCGGCGCGCAGCGAGGCGTCGTTCGCACACACTCGATCGAGTAGATCGGATCGCTCGCGGCCTTGGAGTTGGAGCGCGTCCTGGAAGAGCTGCTGCACCTTCCGCCAGGTCTCGGGCGTCACGCGCGCTCGCTGAGATCGGAGTACAACCAGGCGCGGGCCGCGCGCGTCTCGTTCACGATCGTCGCGGTCGATAGCTCCAACACCGACGCCGCTTCCTCCACGGAGAGCCCGCCGAAGAAGCGCATCTCGATGATGCGCGCCTTCCTGGGGTCGAGCTCCGTCAAGCGGGTCAGCGCCCCATCCAAACCGAGCAACTCTTCCGGTTCACCGCCGCCGACTTGCAGCGCCTCGTCGAGCGAGAGTTTCGGCGCCCCACCGCCTCGCTTGGCCATCTTGCGGGCGCGAGCATGGTCGACGAGGAGGCGTCGCATGACCTGCGCCGCGAGCGCGAAGAAATGCGCGCGATTCTCGAGATGCGTATCGGCGTCGCCCACCAGTCGCAGATACGCCTCGTGCACCAGCGCTGTCGCCTGCAGCGTGTGATCGGGTCGTTCATGCCCGAGATAGCGCCCCGCCAACCGCCTCAGTTCGTCATAGAGGAGCGGGAACAGCTTCTCGACCGCGTTGGAATCGCCGGCTCTGAAGTTCGAGAGCAGCGCGGTCACCGGACTGGGGGTCGAATTCATGGCGCCCTCGCTGGCCGTCCCGAAGACGCGCGCGTTGCACGCTTTGGAGGCAGGGAGCCTCCACTTTCGCCGATGGCGTGTCAAGGGGTCGAGAGCCCGGCGGCGCTGCTCGAGAAAATTAGCGCGCCGCGTTATCTCCCCATCTCGAGCTTCTCGCTCTTGGGTCTGAAGGCCGAGCAGCAGCAGCCGGTTCGGCCCCCGTCTTCACCGATCAGGAAGCGATGGAGTCCGCGAACCTAGGAGCCTGCCATGAACCCGATGAACCGTAGAATCGACGCCGCCATGATCGTCACCGCCATCGTCACTCCCGCTCTCTGTGCAGGCGCGTTCGCTTGGCCGAACCCAGCTGCCGCGGGTCCCGGTCACGACCCGAAGCCTTGGAGCTACAGCCTGCCCGCCCCCGCGCAGGTTGTCTCCGAGATCGAGCCGAACGACAACTGTGTCTTCAACGCCCAGTTGATCGGATGCAGCGTGACCGTGACCGACGCGGAGCTGGAAGCGCCCGGCGATGTCGACTACTACGCAGTGTCGCTGGAGGTGGGCGAGGTGTTGACCGTCGCCACTCGGAGTCCGCATGAAGGTCAGGAAGGCGGCCACAGCCCGCTCGGAATCGATACGGTCCTGGAGATCCTGTCGGATGACTGCCAGACCGTGCTCGCCTCGGACGACGACACCGGACCGGAGCAACTGGCGTTCATTCCCCGCTTCGTGGCCGACCGCAGCGGCGCCTACTTCATCCGCGTGAGCGGCTACGGAGACGAGATCGGACTGTACCGGCTCGACGTGTTCTGCGGAGCGCCGACCCAGGGGCACCCCGCAGACCGCTGCTCGCCACAGGTCGTCGCGGATCCCTGCAGCCAGGCGAGCGCGCAAGGTTCGATGTCCGAAGCCTCCAACGACTACGACCCGGGTCCGAACTCGTGCGTGCCGTATGGAGCGGCGGGACGCGACCTGGCGTTCGGGATTCCGCTCTCCGCGGGCGATCGACTCATCGCCGACTACGAATCGGAAGCTGACGGGGTCGTCTATCTGCTGACCGACTGCGAGGATCCGAGCGGATCGTGCGTCGCGGCCGCCGATGACCAGGATCCGCGTCACCATCAGGCGCCCGAGTCGCTCGACTTCACGGCGCCGATCGACGGCGTCTACTACCTCATCTTCGATTCGTACGGCGCCGAGACCGGCTCGAGCTGGAGCGCCAGCTACGTCATCGAGTGCGGTGAACGTCAAGGCGCATGCTGTCTAGAAGGCGGCGACTGCATCCAGACAACGGTCGACCTCTGCTCGGGGGACTACCAGGGGGACGGGACGATCTGCGATCCGAACCCGTGCGGTCTTCCGAACGACGCGACCGGCGCGTGCTGCATCTTCGCCCCGGCGCCCGGTGTGCGCAGCGTGAGCGGAGAAGTCTGCGCCCAGTGGACCGCGGCCGCTTGCCAAATGGGGGGCGGCGTCTACCAAGGCGACGGAACGAGCTGCGAACCCGACCCGTGCGGTCTTCCGACCGAAGCGACCGGCGCGTGCTGCCTGGAAGGCAACTTCTGCGTCGTCGCGCAGATCCAGGGCTGCATCCTGTTGAACGGCGCCTATCAAGGCGATAACACGACCTGCGATCCGGATCAGTGCATGCCCTCGGTGCCGACCCAGTCGGTCACCTGGGGAGGACTGAAGAGTCTCTACCGCTAGCTCCGACATCGTCGCAATCCAAGACCGGGGCCGAGGTGCGCGACTGCACCTCGGCCTTCTCGCGTCCGCCGACGGAGTCCTCCGTCTGGAGAGCGATCGCTCCTATCGTTTCCGACGAAGACCGCGATCGGGTGGGTCGCCCACACTCATTCGATGTAAAGAAATCCGTGCGGAGCTTCCGTCGCCTCGAGGCGCACGTCAGGGGCCTCGAACGAGACACACGCGAGATGCGGAAAGGTCTCTCGCGCAGGGGGTGTCTTGCCAGATTGACGCGGCCCGACCAGCGTGACGACCGGCATCTCGGCGGCGGATTGCCGTAGAACCGTAGAGAGTACGGGCCGGCACATGTTGGTGGGATGGGCATCGGGCGTTGTCATGTCAATTTCAAAGTGGCGATTTGAAACTGACGCGTCCCAGATGAACAGGGTGCAGATGTGGGGATGGTTCAGGCTCGAGATCAGCTTCGCTTCGCGCTCGGAGTGTGCGGTTTCTTGCGTCGTTCGTGTTGGGATAGGTGACCGCCGCTTGACCCCCGGGAGACCGATGTCGACGCGATGAGCGAACTCGATTCAGCCAAACGCCTCGCGGACCCGCGTCGCGACATCGCACGAGTCGTACGGTGGTCGATCCTCTTCTTCCTCTGGATCGTCCTTCCCGCTGCGGCGCACTCGTCGGAACTCGCGGCGCCCCCGCCGTTGAACATCGCCCGCGCCGCCGCGCCGATCGTCGTGGACGGGGTCCTCGACGACATCGGGTGGGAGGGCGCGCAGCCGATCACGACTTGGTTCGAAACGAGCGTGGGCGACAACGTGGAGCCGGCGGTCGAGAACGTGGCGTATCTGGCCTTCGACGCGCGGTTCCTCTACGCGGGATTTCGGTTCGCCGACCCGGATCCGCAGGCGATCCGCGCGCCGCTGGGGGATCACGACGCGCTGCCCAGTTCGACGGACTTCGCGGGACTCTACGTCGACAGCCGAAACGACGGCAAAACGGCGCAGGTGTTCTTTGCGAATCCGCGCGGCGTGCAATACGACGCGATGTACAGCGACGCCAGCGGTGAGGACAGCTCGCCGGATTTCCTCTGGGATGTCGCGGGCAAGATCGACTCGACCGGCTGGTCGCTGGAGATCCGCATTCCCTTCTCGACGCTGCGCTATTCGAACGAGGCAGATCCCACATGGCGGATCCTGCTGCACCGCAATTTGCCGAGAGACCGGCAGTACCAGTTCTATTCCGCGCGGCTACCGCGAGACGTGAACTGTTTCATCTGCAATGCGGCCGAGGTGGTCGGCCTGAGCGACCTGCCTCGCGGATCGCATCTCGTCGTCGCACCGTTCGCGACTGCGCAGCGCACGCGCCTGCCGCGCGCGGGACTCGGGTCTCCTCTCGGCTCCGGCGATTCGGAGATCGACGGCGGTCTCGATCTCAAGTGGAGCCCATCCACGAGCATGGCCGTCGACCTGACCGTGAACCCCGACTTCTCGCAGGTCGAATCGGACGCCGCGCAAATCACCGCCAACGAACGTTCGGCGCTGTTCTTCTCCGAGAAGCGACCGTTCTTCTTGGAGGGGGTCGATCTGCTGTCGACGCCGATACCGGTGGTGTACACGCGCACGATCACGTCCCCGCGTGGCGGGCTGCGAGCCACGGGACGGCTGGGCTCCACGGCATTCACGGCGCTCGTCACGCAGGATCGGGGTGGCGGTCTCGTCATACTGCCGGGGCCGCAGGGGTCGGAGTTTGCGCTCCAGGACTTCCGGTCCGACGTGGGCGTGGTGCGGCTGCGTCGCGATCTCGGGAGCTCGTTCGTCAGTGTGCTCGCGACGGGGCGACACATCGAGGACGGTGGGAGCAATCTGCTGGCGGGGCCGGACGTCCTGTGGCGACCTAGCGCTTCCGACGCGCTCACGGGGCAACTGCTTTGGAGTCGGAGCCGGACGCCCGACAGGCCGAGCCTGTCGAGTAGATGGGACGGTCGTCAGCTCTCCGACCACGCACTGATGTTGGGTTGGTCGCACGCGACCGAACGGGTCGACTGGGATCTGCAGGCGTTGGACGTGGGGCTCGACTTCCGCGCCGACAACGGATTCGTCCCGCAGGTGGGCTACCGCGAGGGATACCTCGACGCCGGCTACACGATGCGCCCCTCGCGCGGATTCCTCTCCCGCCTCCGACTCTTCACCGTGGACTACTACGACATCGAGGTCGAGGGATCCGAGCGGCCGCTCAACCAGCATCTTTCGGTGGGCGCCGACATGGAGGGACGCTTCAGCAGCGTCATCCGAGTCGAGTTGAATCACGAGAGCGTGCGCGTCGGCGACGCGTGGCTGCGGCGGTTGAGGCCGCGCGTCTTGCTCGAGGCGAGCCCGGGCTGGGTCGTGAACCAGGTCTCGCTCGACACCCGTTTCGGCGAGGAGATCGACTTCGCCAACGGGCGGGACGGGAATGGCGTCAACGTGGTCGCGAGCGCGACGGTGCGTCCCAGCGCGCACCTCGAGTTGGTAGCGAATGCCGACCTGAGGACGCTCGACGTGGATGCCGGTCCGGGTCTGTCCGGCCGAGTCTTCACGGCCAAGGTGGCTCGACTCCGCGCGACGTGGTCCTTCAGCTCGCGCGCGTTCCTGCGGCTCATCGGGCAGTACGTCGAGACGCGCAACGATCCCGCGCTCTACACATTTCCGGTCGAACCGAAGGAGGCGGAGTTCGCCGCGTCGGCGCTCGTCGCCTACAAGCTGAACTGGCAGACGGTCTGTTATGCGGGATACGGGGATGTGCAGACGCACGCCGAGCCTCGCGACGAGTTGGTTCCGAGCCGGCGAGAATTGTTCGCGAAGGTGTCGTATGCGTGGCAGAAGTAGCGGCTCGTCAGCCCGGCTGACGAGCCGCTCGGTGATCGATCCTGCACTAGAGGAGGTGACAGGATGGTGGGGGGGTGGGTTACAGAAACGGGGAGGCCGAGATGCACGGGTGCATCTCGGCCTCCAAGTTCAGTGCTGATGTTCCGCGCCGACCGGGTCGGCGCGGGAGTTCGGAGCACGTCGGCTTCGCCGACGTGCGTGCAGAGCGCCTAGGCGCTCTGCACTACTTCAGGCCCATCATCCATCAACTGCTCCAACGCCTCTTCCTCGATATCCAGCGGATACGCCCGGATCTTCTTGTACTCCGGGAGTCCTGTGCCGGCGGGGATGAGGCGGCCGATGGCGACGTTTTCCTTGAGGCCGAGCAGGGGGTCGCTCGAGCCCATGATCGACGCCTCGGTCAGGATGCGGGTGGTCTCCTGGAACGACGCGGCCGCGATGAACGAGCGGGTCGAGAGCGAGGCCTTGGTGATGCCCAGGAGCAGCGGCTGGTTGGTCGCGGGCTTACCGCCCTCGGCCTTGATCCGCGCCAGTTCCTCGCGCAGGACGACCTTGTCGACGTTCTCTCCCGTGAGGAAGTTGGTGTCGCCCGGGTCGTCGATCTTCACCTTCTGCAGCATCTGCCGGACGATGACCTCGATGTGCTTGTCATCGATGCGCACGCCCTGGATGCGGTAGACCTCTTGGATCTGATCGACCAGGTACTCCTGCACTTCGTTGATCCCCTTGACCCGCAAGATGTCGTGCGGATTGATCGGACCCTCGGTCAGTCGATCGCCCGCCTTCACCTCGTAGCCGTCCTGCACGTAGATGTGCCGGCCGTGCGGGACCAAGTATTCCTTCTCGTCGCTCTCGTTCTTGACCGTGATCTTCTTCATGCCGCGGACGCCCTTGCCCAGTTCGACCACGCCGTCGATCTCGGAGATGATGGCCTGATCCTTGGGCTTGCGTCCCTCGAACAACTCAGAGACGCGGGGCAGACCGCCGGTGATGTCGCGGGTCTTCGACGACTCCCGGCGGATCTTGGCGATGACGTCTCCGACGTTGACCGGATCGCCGTCGCGGACCTGCAGACGCGCGCCGGTCGGCAACGCATAGGTCCCGATGACGTTCTCACCCGAGTCGGTGACCTCCAGATGCGGTTGCAGGACCTTGTCGCGGTCTTCGACGATGACCGGGACGCGCTTCTTCGTCGTCTCGTCGATCTCGTCGCGCAGCGTGACCCGCTCCTTGACGTCGACGAAACGGATCGTGCCCTTCTCTCGGGCCACGATCGGCGTGTTCCAGGTGTCCCACTCGAAGAGGATGTCGCCCTTCTTCACGCTGGCGCCGTCGCCGTGGTAGACGATCGTGCCGTAGCGCGGCTCGAAGCGATCGTGGACGGTGCCGTCGTGTCCGTAGAGCACCAGCTCCCCGCGGTGCCCGACGTTGACGTAGTGGCCTTCCTCGGTCAGCACGCAGCGGAGGCCCGACTCGTAGCGGAGCACGCCGTCGGCGCGCGCTTCGACCTTGGACGCCTCGACGATGAGGCTCGCCGTTCCTCCGATGTGGAAGGTGCGCAGGGTGAGCTGCGTACCGGGCTCTCCGATCGACTGCGCCGCGATCACGCCGACCGCCTCGCCGATCGAGACGATGTCGCCGCTCGCCAGGTCACGGCCGTAGCACTTCACGCAGACACCGCGGCGCGAGCCGCAGGTCAAGACCGACCGGATGCGGATCCGCTCGATGCCGGCCTCGTCGAGATCGTCGGCGAGCGCCTCGTCGATCATCTCGCCCTCTTCGACCACGACTTGGTTCGTGCGGCGATCCCAGATGTCTTCCGCGGCGACGCGCCCGAGCACGCGGTCGCGGAGCGGTTCGACGACCTCTTCTCCGTCCTTCAGGGCGCCCTTCTCGACGCCCAGGATCGTGCCGCAGTCCTCTTCCGTGATGATCACGTCCTGCGCCACGTCGACCAGTCGCCGCGTGAGGTAGCCGGCGTCGGCCGTCTTGAGCGCCGTGTCGGCCAGACCCTTGCGCGCGCCGTGGGTCGAGATGAAGTACTCGAGCACGGTCAGCCCTTCCTTGAAGTTGGAGAGGACCGGCTGCTCGATGATCTCGCCGACGGCGCCGGTGATCTTCTTCTGCGGCTTCGCCATCAGACCGCGCATGCCGGCGAGCTGACGGATCTGCTCCTTCGAACCGCGGGCGCCCGAGTCGGCCATGACGAAGATCGGATTGAAGCCGCCGTCGATCCGCCTGAGGCCGTCGATGGTGACTTCCTCGACCTCGTTGCGGACGCGCGTCCAGGTCTCGATGACCTTGTTGTAACGCTCGTTCGCGGAGAGCGCGAGATCCCGGTGCGCCTTGTTGATCTTCTCGACTTCCTTCGAGGCCTTCGCGACGATCTCCTTCTTCTCCTTCGGGATGACCAGGTCATCGATTCCGACCGAGATACCGGCGCGCGTCGCGTAGGTGAAGCCGAGCTGCTTGAGGCGATCGAGGAACTGCGCCGTGACGACCTTGCCGCAAATGGCGAAGCAATCGGCGACGAGCTGCTCGAGCTGCTTCTTGTCGAGCGTCTTGTTGATGAACTCGATCTTGTTCGGGAGGATCTGGTTGAAGATGACGCGCCCGGGCGTCGTCTCCAGGATCTTCCCGCGGTGCTGCAGACGGATGCGGCTGTGCAGGTCGTACTTGCCGTGCTCCAGTGCGAGCAGCACCTCTTCGACCGAGGCGAACGGAAAGCGCGACTTGTCGATCTCCTCCAAGCGCGGCTTCGTCAGATAGTAGGAACCCAAGACGATGTCCTGGCTCGGCGTGGCGATCGGTCGACCGCTGGCCGGCGAGAGGATGTTGTTCGACGCCAGCATCAGCTCGCGGCATTCGATCTGCGCGATGAACGAGAGCGGGACGTGCACGGCCATCTGGTCGCCGTCGAAGTCGGCGTTGAACGCCGTGCAGACGAGCGGGTGCAGACGGATCGCCTTGCCCTCGACCAAGACCGGGTTGAACGCCTGGATGCCCAAGCGGTGGAGCGTCGGCGCGCGGTTGAGCATGACCGGGTGGTCCTTGATGATCTCGGACAAGATCTCCCAGACCTCGGGCCGCTCGCGCTCGACCAGCTTCTTGGCGCTCTTCACCGTCTGACCGCGGTCCTCGAGCTTCTTGATGATGAACGGCTTGAAGAGCTCGAGCGCCATGTTCTGCGGCAGCCCGCACTCCTCGAGCTTGAGCTCGGGTCCGACCACGATGACCGAACGGCCGGAGTAGTCGACGCGCTTGCCGAGCAGGTTCTGCCGGAAGCGCCCCTGCTTGCCCTTGAGCATGTCGCTGAGCGACTTGAGCGGACGGTTGCCCTGACCGCGGACGGCGCGCGTGCGGCGGCCGTTGTCGAAGAGGGCGTCGGCCGCTTCCTGCAGCATCCGCTTCTCGTTGCGCAGGATCACCTCGGGCGCCTTGATCTCCATCAGCTTCTTCAACCGGTTGTTCCGGTTGATGACGCGGCGATACAGGTCGTTCAGGTCCGACGTCGCGAAGCGGCCGCCCTCCAGAGGAACGAGCGGACGAAGATCGGGCGGTAGCACCGGGACGACCGTCAAGATCATCCACTCCGGCTTGTTCCCGCTCTGGCGGAACGCCTCGGTGATCTTCAGTCGCTTGAGCACGTCCTTCTTGCGCTGGACGGAGGTCTCGATGCGCAACTGCATGCGCAACTCCTGCGAGAGTTCATCGAGGTCGAGGCGCTCCAGCAGCTTGCGGATGGCCTGCGCGCCCATGTCGGCCTCGAAACGCATGTTCGCGTCGACGCGGAGCTCTTGGTACTGCTCCTCGGAGAGCAGCTCGCCCTGCTTGAACGGCGTGTTCCCCTGGTCGATGACGACGTACGACTCGTAGTAGAGGATCCGTTCCAGCGTGCGGACCGACATCTCCAGGAGATGCCCGATCCGGCTGGGGACACCCTTGAAGAACCAGATGTGCGAGACCGGCACCGCGAGCTGGATGTGACCCATCCGTTCGCGGCGCACGTTGGCCTGCGTCACTTCGACGCCGCACTTGTCGCAGACGACTCCGCGGTAGCGGATCATCTTGTAGCGGCCGCACGAGCACTGCCAGTCCTTGACCGGACCGAAGATGCGCTCGCAGAAGAGGCCGTCCCGTTCCGGCTTGAACGAGCGGTAGTTGATGGTCTCCGGCTTCGTCACCTCGCCGCGCGACCAGTCGAGGATCTTCTCCGGCGACGCCAGGCGTAGCCGGATCGAATTGAAGTTGAACTTCCGGCGGGCGTCGCGCTCACCGCGAATCGCGGTCATCTGCGGGAGCGTGAAGCTCTCGCCGGGCGACGTCAGCTTGAATCCCGGGGTCTCGGACATGCGCGTTACCTCCCCGCCGTTCGGGTCAATTCAGCTCGGGTCAAGTCAGTGCGGATCATTCGAACATCACGTCGAGACAGAGCGACTTCAGTTCCTTCACCAAGACGTTGAAGGATTCCGGCACCCCCGGCTCGGGAGAGTTCTCGCCCTTGACGATTGCCTCGTAGATCCGCGAACGACCTTGGACGTCGTCCGACTTCACCGTGAGCAGTTCCTGGAGCGTGTGCGCGGCGCCGTACGCCTCGAGCGCCCACACTTCCATCTCTCCGAATCGCTGACCACCGAACTGCGCCTTTCCTCCCAGCGGCTGCTGGGTGACGAGCGAGTACGGTCCGATCGAGCGCGCGTGGATCTTGTCGTCGACCAAGTGGGAGAGCTTCATCATGTAGAGGTAGCCGACGGTCACACGCTGATCGAACGCCACCCCCGTCTTGCCGTCGTGCAGGACGGTCTTACCGTCGTCGGTCACGCCGGCCTCACGCAGGCACGACTTGATCTCCTCGACGCTGGCGCCGGCGAAGACCGGCGTGTGCGCGCGGAAACCGAGGCGAGCCGCGGCCAATCCCAGGTGCGTTTCCAGGATCTGGCCGATGTTCATACGCGAAGGCACGCCGAGCGGGTTGAGCACCATGTCGACGGGCGTGCCGTCGGGCAGGTACGGCATGTCCTCGACCGGTACGATCTTGGACACGACTCCCTTGTTGCCGTGGCGACCGGCCATCTTGTCCCCGACCGAGAGCTTCCGCTTCTTGGCCACGTAGACCTTGACCAGCTTGATCACTCCGGGCGGGAGCTCGTCGCCGCGGCTGACGCGATCGACATCCTTCTCCAGCTTCTTCTCCAACTGGCTGAGCGCCTCGCGCGCCGCGTCCATCTGACGCCAGAAGCGCGTGGTGACCTTCGCGTCGCGCGCCACCTGCGAGTTGACCACGACGTCCTCGAAATCGATGCCGGAGAGCCGCTGGAACGATCCCTTGCTGCCGGCCCGCATGAGCGGCTTGCCGCTGGAAGCGGAGTCCCAGCGCTCGAGGATCTGGTTGTCGAGGATCCGCTTGAGCTCGTCATCGCGCGCCTCGATGATCCGCAGCCGCTCCTTGCGGTACTGCCGCTTGAGCCGCTCGATCTTGAGTCGCTCCTGCTTCGCCGTCGCCTCGTCCTTCTCCTTGCGGGAGAAGACCTTGATGTCGATGACGACGCCTTCCATCCCGGGAGGCGCCTTGAGCGAGGCGTCGCGCACGTCGCCGGCCTTGTCACCGAAGATCGCGCGGAGCAGCCGCTCCTCGGGGGTGAGATCGGTTTCCCCCTTGGGCGTGACCTTGCCCACCAGGATGTCGCCAGCGCGCACCGGCGCGCCGATCCGAATGATGCCGTCTTCGTCCAGGTGCTTGAGCGCGTCGTCGCCCACGTTGGGGATTTCACGCGTGATCTCTTCGACGCCGCGCTTGGTGTCGCGGACCTGGAGTTCGAACTCCTCGATGTGGATCGAGGTGAAGCAGTCGCGCCGGATGAGCCCTTCGCTCACGATGATGGCGTCTTCGAAGTTGTATCCATTCCACGGCATGAAGGCGACGAGGATGTTGGCCCCGAGCGCCAGCTCTCCGTTCTGCGTGCTCGGGCCGTCGGCCAGGATCTGCCCCGCCGTCACCCGCTCGCCTTCTTGCACGAGCGTGCGCTGGTTGATGCAGGTGTCCTGGTTCGAGCGCTTGAACTTGGTCAGCGTGTAGACGTCGTCGCCGCCGCTCTCGGTGAACTCCATCACCTGGTCGGTCTCGTCGCGATCGGGGCGCACCACGATCTCGGCCCCATGCGCGCGGATGATCAGCCCGGAGTGCTTCGCGATGATGAGTGCGCCCGAGTCCTCGGCCACTTTCTTCTCCAGCCCGGTGCCGACCAGCGGCCCCTCGCAGATGAGGAGCGGAACCGCCTGGCGCTGCATGTTCGATCCCATGAGCGCGCGGTTGGCGTCGTCGTGCTCGAGGAACGGAATGAGCGCCGCGGCCGGGCTGACCAACTGGATCGGCGAGACGTCCATGAAGTGGACCTGCTCGGGCGCGGCCAGCGGGAACTCGCCCTTCAGTCGACAGGCGACCCGCTTGTTGGTCAGGTCTCCCTTTTCGCTCATCGCCTCGTTGGCCTGGGCGATCATGTACTGGTCCTCGACGTCGGCCGAGAGGTACTCGACCGCCGAGCGCGTGACGACCCCTTCCTTCACGCGCCGATACGGCGTCTCCAGGAAGCCCAGATCATTCACCCGCGCATAGGTCGAGAGCGACGAGATGAGACCGATGTTCGGCCCTTCCGGCGTCTCGATCGGGCACATCCGGCCGTAGTGCGTGTAGTGCACGTCGCGCACCTCGAAGCCGGCGCGATCGCGCGTCAGTCCGCCCGGTCCGAGAGCCGAGAGCCGACGCTTGTGCGTCAGCTCGGCCAGCGGATTGGTCTGGTCCATGAACTGCGAGAGCTGGCTGGAGCCGAAGAAGCTCTGGATGACCGCCGAGATCGTGCGCGCGTTGATGAAGTCGTAGATCGTGACCGACTCCGGCTCCTGCAGCGACATGCGCTCGCGGATGATCCGCGCCATGCGCGCCAGTCCCGTGTTGAACTGGTTCGCCAAGAGCTCGCCGACCGACCGGACGCGGCGGTTGCCGAGATGGTCGATGTCGTCGGTCTCCGCCGCCGATTCTCCTTCTTCCGTCACCTCTTCGCCGACGCGCAGCAAGAGGAGGTACTTCATGATGGAGATGAAGTCCTCGCGGCACAGCGTCTCCAGATCGTCGGTCGGGACCTGCAGACCCCACTTGCGCATGAGGGTGCGGCCGCCGAGCAGGCGCTCGTGGCTCAGCTTCCGGTTCAGCTTGTAACGACCGACGTTGGCCAGGTCGTACCGCTTCGGATTGAAGAAGAGCCGCCCCAGGATGTCGCGCGCCGCGTCGGCCCGCGCCGGTTCGCCCGGGCGGATCAACTGGTAGATGCGCGCCTGCGCCTCCTCCTCGGTCTTGGCCGAATCCTTCCGCAACGTGTTGCGGATGATGTCGGCCTCGTCGAGCAGCGGGATGATGTACGCGAAGATGTTCGAGATCTTCGCCTTCTGCAGGTTCTTCAGCTTCTCGGCGGTGATCTCCTCGTTGCACTCCAGGAGGACGTCGCCGGTCTCGGAATCGACCACGTCCCGCGCGGCGATCCGACCGATGAGCTGATCCCGCTTCTTGTCCCGCAGCGCGTTGAGGTTGACCTCTTCGTGCTCGTAGAAGAAGTCGAGGATATCCTGATCGGAGACGATCCCCATCGCCCGCAGCAGCGAGGTAGCCGGCAGCTTCCGCTTCCGATCGATGTGGACATACATGATGTCCTTCACGTCGATCGAGAACTCCACCCACGATCCCCGGTACGGGATGATCCGCGAGGTGTAGAGCTTCTTCCCGTTGGGGTGAACGCTGCTGTCGAAGAAAACGCCCGGCGACCGGTGGAGCTGGCTCACGATCACGCGCTCGGCGCCGTTGATGATGAACGTGCCCTTCTCGGTGATCATCGGCAACTCGCCCAGGTAGACCTCGCTGTCGGTCACCTGTTCGCGCTTCTGACCGTCTTCATCGCGGCGCACCCGGAGGCGGAGCCTCACCTTCAGCGGCACCGAATAGGTGAGATCGCGCTCCTGGCACTCCTCCACCCGATACTTCGGGTCGCCGACGTTGTACGAGAGGAACTCCAACGAGAAGAGTTCGCGCGCATCGGTGATCGGGAAGACGGAATGGAAGACCTCCTGGAGGCCCTCGTTCTTCCGTTCTTCCAGCGCGGTCTCGTTCTGCAGGAATGCCTGGTACGACTTCAGCTGGACATCGAGCAGGTTCGGAATCGGCACCTGCCACTTGTCATTCAGCTTGGAGAAGCTCCGGATCTTCGCGGATGGCGTGTTCTTCAAATCCAGACCCCCGAGAGGAAGTAACTGCGATAGAACGGCGGTAGCCACCCACGATCGCGAGATCGCGGGTGGACGTGTGCGTACACCGTCTTGCTGGGAACTACTTCACCTCGACTTTGGAGCCGGCCTCTTCGAGCTTGGCCTTGACCGAAGCGGCGTCTTCCTTGGTCGTCTTCTCCTTGACGGTCTTGGGGGCGCCGTCGACGAGATCCTTGGCCTCCTTGAGACCCAAGCCGGTGACCTCACGGACGACCTTGATCACGCTCAGCTTGTTCGCGCCGACTTCCTTGAGGATGACGTCGAACTCGGTCTTCTCCTCGACCACAGCCGCGTCACCGCCGCCGCCAGGGCCGGCCGCCATCGCCATCATCGGAGCCGCCGCGGTCACACCGAACTTCTCCTCGATGTCCTTGACGAGCTTCGAGATCTCCATCATGGAAGCCTTCTCGATCCACTCGAGCACGACCTCGCGGTTCATCTCCGCCATTCGATCCTCCTTCGTGCTGGGCACGTCTCCAAACGCGGTCCCCTGGTCATCATCGTTCGTACTTCAGTCTTCAGCCTTCGGTCTTCGGTCTTCGGTCTTCGAACTGTAGGTCGGGGGGCGGCTACTCCCCATCCTTCGGCGCCGGGTCGGCCGGAGCGTCTGCTGTGGGAGCGTCTGCTGTGGGAGCGTCTGCTGTCGGAGCGTCCCCTGCGGGAGCGTCAGTCGCTGGGGCCTCCGCCGCGGAGGCTTGCGCCGCCGGTGTCTCAGCCGGTGTCTCAGCCGGTGTCTCAGCCGGTGTCTCAGCCGGTGTCTCAGCCGGGGCAGCTCCGGTCGCGGCGCCGGACTCGGTCTTCTGCTTGGCGACCTGGTCCAACGAGGCAGCCAGGCCGCGCGCGTTCGCGTTGAGGACACCGCAGAGCTGCGTGAGCGGCGCCTGGAGCACGGAGAGCAACTGTGAGAGCAGTTGGTCGCGGCTCGGAAGCTTGGCCAGCGCGCTGACGCCGGTGTCGGCGTAGACGACCCCTTCGAGGCAGGCCGCCTTCACCTTCGGAAACTTGTTCGCCTTGATGAACTCTTCGAGCAGCTTCGCCGGCGCGATGACGTCGGCGGACGGCGTCAGGATCGCCGTCGGACCGGCCAGGTGCGGTGCGATCGCCTCGAACTGCGTCCCCTTCGAGGCCCGCTCCAAGAGCGTGTTCTTCACGACCGAGATCTGGATGTCCTTGTCCCGACACTTGCGGCGGAATTGCGTCAGCAACTCCACCGACATCCCGGTCAGGTCGGCCAGATAGACCGCCTCGACCTGGTTGAAGCGCTCGGTCACCACGGCGACCTGGGCTTCTTTCTGGGCTCTCGTCTTCGGCATGGGTTCGAGTCTCCGGCTTGTTTCAGATCTTGGTCGAGATAGCGACCGCCGGATCGATCTTGATCCCGGTCCCCATGGTGGAGCTGAGCGTTATGGAGCGGACGTAGTGCCCCTTCGCCGCGGGAGGGCGAAGGCGCACGATCTCGGCCAGGAACGCGTTGGTGTTCGCGAGGAGCTGCTCCTCGCTGAAGCTCGCCTTGCCCAGCGGCGCATGCAGATTCCCCGCCTTGTCGACGCGGAACTCGACCTTGCCCGCCTTGGCCTCGCGCACGGCCTGCGCGATGTCGAAGGTGACGGTTCCGACCTTCGGATTCGGCATGAGGCCGCGCGGTCCGAGGATCTTTCCGAGCTTCGAGACCTCGCCCATCATGTCGGGCGTGGCGACGACGCGGTCGAAGGCGGTCCAGCCTTCGCGGATCTTGGCGATGAGGTCGTCGGCGCCGGCTTCATCCGCGCCCGCGTCCTGCGCCTCTTTGACCTTTTCCCCCTTGGCGATGACGACGACGCGCATCGTCTTGCCGGTGCCGTGGGGAAGAACGACGGTGCCGCGCACCATCTGGTCGGCGTGCTTGGGATCGACGCCGAGCCGGACCGCCGCCTCGATCGTCTCGTCGAACTTCGCGGTCGCATTCTTCTTCACGAAGGAGACCGCGGACTCCAGCGTAGGCGCGGCCAACTTGGCCTTGTCCTCGCTGATTTTCTTGAATCGCTTACCGAGTTTCATCTGTCTCCCTGGCCGGTGGTAACGGCGTCCGACGAGCGCGCCTCCCGGTCTCTGATCTCCACTGGGACTCAGCCCTCTGGGGCTCAGCCTTCGATGACGATTCCCATGCTCCGCGCGGTGCCCTCGATCATGAGCATCGCGGCCTCGATATCGTTGGCGTTGAGGTCCTTCATCTTCATCTCAGCGATCTCGCGCACCTTGTCGCGGCCGAGCGTCGCCACCTTGACGCGGTTCGGCTGGCCCGACGCGGTCGCGAGTCCCGCCGCCTTCTTCAAGAGGACGGCCGCGGGCGGCGTCTTCAACTCGAAGCTGAACGTGCGGTCCTTGTAGACCGAGATGAGCGCCGGGATGATGAGCCCGGCCTGGCCCTGCGTGGCGGCGTTGAACTGCTTGCAGAACTCCATGATGTTGACCTGGTGCTGACCGAGCGCCGGACCCACGGGGGGCGCCGGATTGGCCTGCCCCGCCGGGATCTGCAGCTTGATCTTTGCGACGATCTGCTTCGCCATGGGCTCCACTGCCTTTCTGAGACGGGCTTTCCGAGACGGGCTTTCTGAGACGGGCTTTCCGAGACGGGCTTTCCGAGACGGGCTTTCTTAGACGGGCTGGACCTGGACGAAGTCCAGTTCGACCGGAGTCGCTCGCCCGAAGATGGAAACCATCACTCGAACCTTGCCTCGATCAGGGTGGATCTCATCCACCAGACCGACGAAATCACTGAACGGCCCGTCGATCACCTTGATGCTCTCGCCGACCTTGAACGGCACCTCGGTCGTGACGCGCTGCCGTTCGACCGGCGCGCGCCCCCGGATGCGGTTGATCTCGGTCTCGCTCAGCGGCATCGGGTTCTTCTCGTCGCCGACGAAGTGCGTCACTCCGGGGATGTTCTGCACCAGCGCGCGCGTCTCCTCGTCGAGCGCCAGCTCCACGATCACGTAGGAAGGGAAAGTCTTCCGGCGCGTGATCGTCTTCTTGCGATCCTTGACGATCGCGAAATCCTCGGTCGCGACCAAGATCTCGCCGAAACGATCCTGCAGTTGGTTGTACTGGATCGCCTTCTCGAGGTTGGTCTTCACCTTGTTCTCGTGCCCCGAGTAGGTATGGATGACATACCAGCGCTTCGGCCGCGCACTGGCCGTGCCGGTCGTCGCCGATTCGCTCGGACTGGCGTCGCTCGAGCTGGCGTCGGTCGCGCCCGTTTCCGACATCTCCATCTCCATCAGACGACGAGTCCCATGAGAGCCGAGACCAAGACGCCGATGATCCGGTCGATGATCGCGATCAACGAGGAGATGATGAGAACCGTCACAAGGACGACGATCGTCGAGTCCTTCAGTTGCTCCCTGGTCGGCCAGGTGACCTTGCGAGCCTCGCCGCGAACTTCTCTGAGGAATCCCCGGAAGCGCGCCAAGGAAGAGGTGGGCGCGGAGGCGGTGACCTGTTGAGGCTGGGCCATTTGAGGACGACTCCTTGCAGGGGTGGGGCGCGGGGGCCAGGGCTCTGCTAGAACGGGCGACTGAGGTGGAGGCGGAATCGGCCGAGCGCGGCGCTCGGCCGATTACTAGTCCAAAATTTCCGTGACGACACCCGCTCCGACGGTGCGGCCGCCTTCGCGGATGGCGAAGCGAAGTTCCTTCTCCATCGCGATCGGCGTGATCAAATCGACCGACAACGAGACGTTGTCGCCCGGCATGACCATCTCGC